>Ga0208138_100085_pt1 | contig 70276 bp, 57 predicted proteins | sample AntRauMetaRauer3_FD_184786 | JGI IMG/M metagenome (GOLD analysis project Ga0208138, IMG submission 184786) | Saline lake microbial communities from Rauer Lake, Antarctica, in enrichment culture - Antartic Rauer Lake 3 Metagenome Rauer3 (SPAdes)... ... | reverse complement strand
AGGATTGCGAGATGAAAGCCTGGGCGACCTATCTCCTTTACAGGCTCGAGGCCATTCGGTCCTACTCGGGATACACCCAGGCTGTGAGCGGTGGTAGCTAATCACCTCTCACTGGAGAGACACAAGGTCCTACGCCAGGGAGGGCGTCGGTAGCGCCCAGGGACGGGTTCACAGCGCCTCCTCGATGGTCCGGCACCCCGGGGCTTGGCTTCGGATCGGTTCAGTTCCAACCGGAGCCCGCAAGCAGGGCGTAAGAGGAAAAGAAGCGTCAGGACTTGCCAAAGCTGACCATGTGGTCAAGAATCAAGGTATTCCCTGATGCTTCGGCCACTACAACCACAAACGGAGCCGACCATGATCGACTTCCACCTCAATGGCAGGCGCCAGCGCTGTGCCAATGTGCGCGCCGACGAGAGCGTGCTCGAGCTGTTGCGCACGACCCTGGGTCAGACCGGCACCAAGGAGGGCTGCGCCTCCGGCGACTGCGGGGCCTGTACCGTGGCCATCGGCGAGCCGGACGCCTCGGGCGAGCTCGTCTATCACAGCGCCAACGCCTGTATCACCCCGGCCCACCAGCTCGAGGGCTGCCACCTGGTGACCGTCGAGGGCCTGGCCGAAGGCGAGCGGCTGCACCCCGCCCAGGCGGCCATGGTCGACTGCCACGGCAGCCAGTGCGGCTTCTGCACGCCGGGCATCGTGATGTCGCTGTTTACCCTCTATGAGCAGCAGCGCCGGAATGATGAAGAGCCCCCGCCCCCGCTGACCCAGGAACGCCTCGAGGCGGCGCTCGGCGGCAACCTCTGCCGCTGCACCGGCTACCGGCCGATCCGCGACGCGGCGCTGGCCATGGGCGACTATCCGGCGGCCGATCCCACGTGGATGGCCAACGCCGAGCTTGGCCATCCCGCCGACGGTCAGACCGCCACCGCCGACCACTACGTGGCGCCCCGGGATCTCGCCGCGCTGCGCACCCTCAAGGCCGAGCGCCCGCATGCCCGGCTGGTGGCCGGCGCCACCGACCTGTGGCTCGAGACCACCCAGCAGCTCAGGGCGCTCGATGATCTCATCGACGTGCGCCGGGTCGTCGAGCTCAACGCCATCGACGAGACCGACCAGGGCTGGTGGATCGGCGGTGCGGTGACGCTCGCCCGGCTGATGCCGCTGCTGGCCGAGCCCTACCCGGCCTTCGAGCACCTGATGCACCGCTTCGCCTCCTCGCAGATCCGCCACCGCGCAACTCTGGGCGGCAACATCGCCAACGCCTCGCCGATCGGCGACACCCCGCCGGTGCTGCTGGCCCTGGACACCCGGCTGCGTCTGGACGGCCCCCAAGGCGAGCGGGAACTGCCCCTGGGAGAGTTCTTCCTCGACTACAAGCGCACGGCGCTGGCCGAGGACGAGTTCATCGCCGCGATCTTCCTGCCACGGCCCGTCGCCGGTCACCACCTCAAGGTCTGGAAGCTTTCCAAACGGCGCGAGGACGACATCTCGGCGGTGCTGGCCGCCTTCGCCTGGCGCCTGGAGGAGGGTGTGATGCGCGACGTTCACCTGGCCTTCGGCGGCATGGCCGCGATTCCGTGCCGGGCACCGGCCGCCGAGGCCGCCCTGGAGGGCCGAGCCCCCGACGCCGAGGCCTTCGCCGCCGCCCGCGCGGCGCTCGCCGAGGAGCTGACGCCGATGACCGACGTGCGCGGCAGCGCCGAGTACCGTCGCCTGGCCGCCGGCAACCTGCTCGAGCGACTGCGGCTGATGATCGAGGCCGAGGACGACCAGACCGACAACAACAGCGACAACCGCGATTCTGCGACCAAGGTGACTCTCGATGCGTACGCTCACTGACATTGCCCAAGACACCTCCCGGCGCAACCAGGGCGATGCGCCGCTGGCCCGCGAGACCGTCGCCCCCCAGGGGGGCGCCGGCAGTTCCCGCGCCCACGAGAGCGCCGTCAAGCACGTCACCGGCCGCGCCGCCTATATCGACGACCTGCCGGTCCCGCGGGACTGCCTGCACGTGGCGATAGGCCTGTCGCCGGTCGCCCATGGCCGGCTGACCCGCCTCGACCTCGAGAAGGTCCGTGCCGCGCCCGGGGTGGTGGACGTGATCACGCTGTCCGACGTGCCCGGCCATACCGACGTCGGCCCGGTCTTTCCCGGCGACCCGCTGTTCGCCGATGACGAGATCAGCTATGTCGGCCAGTGCCTGTTCGCCGTGGCCGCCGAGAGCCACCGCGCCGCCCGCCTGGCCGTCAAGGCAGCGGTGGTCGAGATCGACGAACAGCCGGCCTGCCTGGATCCGGTGGCGGCCGCCGAGCGCGGCGAGTTCGTGCGCCCGCCCCATGCCCATGAGCGCGGCGACTGGCAGCAGGCCTTGGGCACGGCGCCCCATGTGCTGGAGGGTGAGCAGTTCGTCGGCGGTCAGGAGCACTTCTACCTGGAGGGCCAGGCGTGCCTCGCGCAGCCCACCGAGGACGAGGGGGTGATGGTCTACACCTCCAACCAGCACCCCAGCGAGACCCAGAAGCTGGTCGCCGAGGTGCTCGGCATCCCCTTCCACGCGGTGACCATGGAGATGCGGCGCATGGGCGGCGGCTTCGGCGGCAAGGAGACCCAGGCCTCGCCCTGGGCCTGCATTGCCGCCCTGCTCGCCCGGCGCACCGGCCGGGCCGCCAAGCTGCGCCTGCCCCGTGCCGAAGACACCCGCGCCACCGGCAAGCGCCACCCCTTCAACAACCGCTACCGGCTCGGCTTCGATGACCGGGGCGTGCTGGCCGGCGGCGAGATCACGGTGATCGGCGACTGCGGCTACTCGCCGGACCTGTCCGACGCCATCGTCGATCGCGCCATGTTCCACGCCGACAACGCCTACTCCCTGGGCGCCGCCCGGGTCACCGGGCAGCGCGCTCGGACCCATACGGCCTCCAACACCGCCTTTCGCGGTTTCGGCGGCCCCCAGGGCATGATGATCATCGAGCAGGCCATGGACGACATCGCCCGTCACCTCGGCGAGGACCCGCTGACCATTCGCCAGCGCAACCTCTATCGCGCGACCGACCCGGACGGCACGCCTCGCGATGTCAGCCGCGATATCACCCACTATGGCCAGCGCGTCGAGCAGCTCGCCCTGCTCCACGACCTGATCGGCCAGCTCGAGGAAAGCAGCGACTACTGGGCGCGCCGGCGGGAAATCACGGCGTTCAATGCCCAAAGCCCGATCATCAAGAAGGGCCTTGCGCTGACGCCGGTGAAGTTCGGCATCTCCTTCACCGTCCAGCACCTCAACCAGGCCGGGGCGCTGCTGCTCGTCTATACCGACGGCAGCGTGATGATCAATCACGGCGGCACCGAGATGGGCCAGGGCCTGCACACCAAGGTCTGCCAGGTGGTGGCCCGGGAGCTGGGCCTCGATCTGGAGCGGGTGCGCATCAGCGCCACCCGCACCGACAAGGTGCCCAACACCTCGCCCACCGCCGCCTCCAGCGGCGCCGACCTGAACGGCCAGGCCGCCCGGGACGCCGCCGCCAAGCTGCGCGAGCGGCTGTTCGACTTCGCCGCCACCCACTTCGATCGCGACGCCGGCGGGCTCGACCGCGAGGCCATGCGCCTGGAAGACGGTCACCTGGTGGCCGGCATCGGCGAGGCTGAACAACGCATCCCCTGGGGCGAGCTGGTCCAGGCGGCCTACATGGGCCGGGTCTCGCTCTCCGAGAAGGGCTTCTACGCCACCCCGCTGATCCACTACGACCGCGCCACCGGCCGCGGCCGCCCCTTCTACTACTACGCCTATGGCGCCGCGGTGGCCGAGGTGGAAGTGGATACCCTCTCCGGCGAGTATCGGGTCAGCCGCGCCGACATCCTCCACGACGTCGGCGACTCCCTGAACCCGGCCATCGACATCGGCCAGATCGAGGGCGCCTTCATCCAGGGCATGGGCTGGCTGACCAGCGAGGAACTGGTCTGGAACGACGCCGGCCGACTGGTCACCGACGGCCCGGCCACCTACAAGATCCCGGCCTTCGGCGACCTTCCCGAGACCTTCAACGTCGACCTGCTGCAGGGCCATCCCAACTCCCAGGCCAGCATCTATCGCTCCAAGGCCGTGGGCGAGCCGCCCTTCATGCTGGCCATCTCGGTGTGGTCGGCGCTGCGCGATGCCCTGGCGAGCCTCGCCGACTATCGCGTCAGCCCGGCGCTCGACACCCCGGCCACCCCGGAGCGGGTGCTGATGGCCGCCGAGGCGCTGCGCGCCCGCAACAAAGCACGGCCGGTGGACCAGGAGGAGCCCGCATGAGCGCCGCGGACATCCGGCCCGAGCCCTGGCACGCCGCCCTGCACCGGCTGCAGCGCGAGGGACTGCCCCACGTGCTGGCGACCCAGGTCACCAGCGCCGGTTCGACCCCCCGGGAGCCCGGCGCGCGCATGGTGATCACCGCCGAGGCGGTATTCGACACCCTGGGCGGCGGCACCTTCGAATGGCAGACCATCAAGGCCGCCCGACGGCGCCTGGCGGGCGTCGATGGCAGAGCCGAGGGCCGGGGCGAAGGCAGAGCCGAGGCCGGCATGAGCCTGGAGGCCTTCTCCCTGGGCGGGCGCAGCGGCCAGTGCTGCGGCGGCTTCGTCAACGTGCTGCTCGAGGTCTTCCCCGGCAGCCCCTCGACGCTGGCGATCTTCGGCGCCGGCCACGTGGGCCAGGCGCTGGTGCGCCTGGCCGCCCCGCTGCCGTGGCGGGTGCTGTGGCACGATAGCCGCGCGGACGGCTTCCCCGACTGGGCCGCCGGCGAGCCGCGGCTCGAATGCCGCCAGGCGCCGGACCCAGTCGCGGCCGTGGCCGCGCTGCCATCGGGTGCCCATGCCCTGGTGCTGACCCACGATCACGCCGAGGACCGGGCCCTGGTGGATGCCCTGCTCCGCCGCGGCGATACCGGCTCGCTGGGGCTGATCGGCTCGCGCAGCAAATGGGCAAGCTTTCGCCGTCGGCTGGGCGACGCCGGCCACGGCGAGGCGGCGCTCGCGCGGGTGCGCTGCCCCATCGGCATGGCGGCCGGCGGCACGGGAGGCGACAAGACGCCCTACGCCATTGCCCTGGCCGCCATCGCCGAACTGCTGCCGCTGATACCAAGCGAAGAGCGCAGCGAGCGGCGCGGCCTCGACCCGGCCAAGCTGCGCGACGCCTTTAGCGATGCCCTCGATCATCCCAACGCGCCAGCCTGACCTCGACCGACACGACTCCTGTCCCGAACCCCGAAACGAGCCCCGACGAAATGAGCCTCGATGTGATGAACCCCGACACTTCGCGCGTGCTGCGCGCCGACCTGCTGAGCTTCGATGCCGACCCCGGCGAGGGCGATAGTCCCGCCGCGGGCAGCGTGCGCCATATCGAGGATGGTGCCCTGTGGATCGAGAACGGCCGTATCCGCGCGCTGGACGCCTGGGCACGGCTGGCCCCCGACCTGCCCGAGGGCATCGAGGTCGTCGATCATCGCGGCAAGCTGATCGTGCCCGGCTTCATCGACAGCCACGTGCACTACGTGCAGCTGGAGATCATGGCCTCCTGGGGCCGCCAGCTGCTCGACTGGCTGAACGACTACACCTTCCCCGAAGAGTGTCGCTTCGCCGTCCACGAGCACGCCCGAGCCCAGTCGGCGGCCTTTCTCGACGAGATGCTGCGGGTCGGCACCACCACCGCCCAGGTGTTCTGCTCGAGCCACCCAGGCTCGGTTGACGCCTTCTTCACCGCGTGTCGCGAGCGCGGCCTGCGCATGCTCGCCGGCAAGGTGCTGATGGATCGCCACGCGCCCGAGGCGCTGTGCGACGACACACAGGGCGGCATTCGCGACACCGAGCGGCTGATCGGCGACTGGCACCGCCGAGAGCGGCTCGGCTACAGCCTGACGCCGCGTTTCGCGCCCACCTCCACCCGGGCGCAGCTCGATGCCACCGGCGCACTGATGCGCAACGATCCGAGCCTGTGGCTGCAGACGCACCTCGCCGAGAACACCGGCGAGCTCGACTGGGTGGCCGAGCTCTTCCCCGGGAGCCGCGACTACCTCGAGGTCTATGAGCAGTCGGGGCTGGTGGGCCCCCGCAGCACCTTCGCCCACGGCATCCACCTGGACCAGGAGATGCGCGGGCGACTGGCGGCGCGGGGCGCCAACCTGGCCTTCTGCCCGAGCTCGAACCTTTTCCTCGGCAGCGGCCTGTTCGACCGCCTCGCCGCCCGGGAGGCCGGCCTCGCCATCAGCTATGCCAGCGATGTCGGCGGCGGCACCGACCTCTCGGGCCTGGCCACCCTCAAGGCCGCCTACCAGGTCGGCCAGCTGCGCGGCCAGCCGCTCACCGCCTGGCAGGGCTTCTACGGGCTGACCCTGGGCAATGCCCGGGCGCTCTCCCTGGACGACAACATCGGCCGGCTCGCCCCGGGCATGGAGGCCGACGTCGTGGTGCTCGACCCTGCCGCCACCCCGCTGATGGCCAGGCGCACGGCCCGCAGCCAGAGCCTTGGCGAGACGCTCTTCGCGCTGATGATGCTCGGCGACGACCGCACGGTGGCCGAGACCTGGGTCGGCGGGCGCCGCCAGCATAGGCGCGACGCTGCTGCACCCGCCTGATCGGAGAGAAGCCTCCCCGAGACCCACGACAGGGTCGATACACAAAACCCCGGCGAGGCCGGGGTTTTGCGTTAGCGACAGGCAGGGATGTCAGCTCGCGACAGAGTGCCGAATACAGGGTGTCGATGACGGGGTGACGACGACGGGGCATAAGAAGAAGACGCCCCGGCGGCGGGCCGTCAGCTTACCTCGGCCAGCCGGCGCTGCAGTTCCTGACGGCGCTCGTGGCTCATGAAGGCGGCCTCCAGTGCCGTGTCGGCAAGCGAAACGAAGACCTCCTTCGACCAGCCGAAGGCCTCGTGGCAGGCCTCGAAATTGGGCAACATGCCGCCGCCGAAGTAGGCGGGGTCGTCGGAGTTGAGGGTCAGGCGCAGGCCGGCCTCGAGCAGCTGCGGCAGGGGATGGTCGGCCATGCGCTCGACCACCCGCAGGCGCACGTTGGAGAGCGGGCAGACGGTGAGCACGATCTGCTCGTCACGCAGCCTGGCCACCAGCGCGGGATCCTCCAGGCAGCGCACGCCGTGATCGACACGACAGACGTTCAGCAGGTCCAGCGCCTCATGGATGTAGGCGGGAGGTCCCTCCTCCCCGGCGTGGGCCACTCGGGGAATGCCGAGCTCGCGGGCGAAGCGGAAGACCTCGGTAAACTTCGCCGGCGGATTGCCCTGCTCGGCGCTGTCCAGACCCACGGCGTCGAGCATCTCCCAATAGGGGGCGGCGCTCTCCATCACCGCCATGGCCTCCTCGGCCGGACGGTCGCGCAGGAAGGCCATGATCATCGCGCTGGACATGCCGAGCTCGCGCCAGGCCTCACGGCGCGCCAGGGAGAGCCCCTCCATCACCACCGGCAGCTCGATGCCCCGCGCCAGATGCGCCTGGGGATCGAAGTGCATCTCCACGTGCACGACGCCCTCGGCGCTGGCCCGGCGAAAGTAATCCATGGCGAGATCATGGAAGTCCTCGGCGGTACGCAGCACGCTCATTCCCTGGTAGTAGAGGTCGAGGAAGGACTGCAGATCGGCGAAGTCGTAGGCCTCGCGAACCTCCTCCACCGAGGCATAGGGCAGGCGGATCCCGTTGCGCTCGGCCAGGGAGAACATCAGTTCGGGCTCCAGCGAGCCCTCGATGTGCAGGTGGAGTTCGGCCTTGGGCAGGCGCCTGAGGAAGTCACGCATGGCACACCTCATGGAAAATGATCGGTCCTATCCTGAAACATCCTGACCATCCGTGCAAAGCGCACCTTCACGCAGGGTCAGGCGCTGATCGATGCCCGGCGGATCGACGGCCTCGCCGAGCTGGTGCACCAGGTAGATGACGCTGCGTCCGGCAAGCCATCGGTCGAGCCGGGCGGCCAGGCGCGCCGCGGTGGGCGCATCGAGCCCGGCAAAGGGTTCGTCGAGGATCACCAGGTCCGGCTCCCGAAGCAGCAGTCGGGCCAGGCCGACGCGACGGGCCTGACCGCCGGAGAGCCGTCGCCCGCCCTCGCCCACCCGGGTCTCGAGCCCTTCGGGCAACGTGTCCGCCCAGCCGGCGAGCTCGACCATCGACAGCACCCGCCACAGCCGCGCCTCGTCCGCCTCGGCATCGCCCAGGCGCAGGTTGGCGGCCAGGCTATCGTCGAACAGCTCCACCTGCTGGGTGAGGCAGGCCACCCGCTGACGCAGCGTCGCCTCGTCGATCGCCTCCACGGGAACGCCGCCGAGGGTGATTCGCCCGGCGCTCGGGGCGAGCTGGCGAGTGAGCAGCTGGGCCACGCTCGACTTGCCGGCGCCCGAGGCACCGCACAGCGCCAGCCGCTGGCCCGCCGGCAGCGAAAGGTCCAGCGCCGCGAGCGCCGGCTGCAGGGCGCCTGGATAGTGCAGGTCGACCGCATCAAGGGTCACGCCGAGGGGGCCGCGGGGCGGCGTCTCGCCCGCCTCGCTCACCTCACTCGCCTCTCTCAAGACGGCGGCGTCGCTCGGACGACGGGCGGCCTCCAGGGCGTTGAGGCGCTCGGCGGCGGCCCGGGTCGCGCCCAGCCGAGTGAAGGCCATGGGCAGCGCGGCCAGCGCCTCGTTCAGCGCCATCACCGCCAGCGGCATCAGCACCATCACCGGGCCGGAAAGCGCCTCGGCCTGCCAGGCCAGGGCCGCCAGCACCAGCACCGCGAGCCAGGTGGCACCGACGGCGAGTCCCGCCAGGGCCGAGCCCAGGGCCGCGACGCGGGCCAGCCGCCACTGATCGACCTGCAGGCGACGCTCGATCGCCTCGAGCCGCGCGCGGTGGGTGGCCAGGCTGCCGTAGGCCTCGAGCTCGGCGAGTCCGCGCAGGTGCTCGAGCATCCGGCCACGCAGCGCCTCCAGCGCCTCGACCTGGCCGCGGCTGGCGGCCATGCCGCGCCGGGCCTGGCCCAGGGTGAGCCACAGCCAGGCCGACAGCAGCAGCGCGAGCGCGGTAAGGCCGGCGCGGGGCAGCCACAGGGCAAGCAGGCCCGACAGCGCCAGGATGGCCAGCAGCGCCACGCCGGCCGGGGCCACGAGGCGCAGGTAGAGGCCGTCCAGGGTGTCGATATCGGCGGTGAGGCGATCGAGCCAGTCGCTGGCGCGCCGCCGCGACAGGGTGCGCCCGTCGAGCCCGGCCATCACGCCGAACAGGCGACCGCGCAGGTCGGCCAGCAGGCGCAGCACGGTATCGTGGTTGTAGAGCCGCTCGACGTAGCGCGAGACGGTGCGGGTAACGGCGAAGAAGCGGATCCCGCCGCCGGGAACGTAGACGTCGAGGCCGACAGAGAGCCCGGCGGCGAGCGCCAGGCCGGTCAGCGCCGTGGCGGTGATGAACCAGCCCGAAAGCGCCAGCAGGCCGATCCCCGCGGCCACGGTCAAAAGCATCAGGCCCGCCCCGGCGAGCAGCCGGCCGCGAAGGCGATCGAGCAGCCGCCACCAGGGGCGCAGGGTCGTGATCAGCGAGGCCTCTCGCGCGTCAGGCATCGACGGACTCCCGAACGGGGGCGGCCTCGAGCGCCAGCCGACGATCGGCCAGCGCCAGAAGCGCGGGATGGTGGGTGGCGATGACCAGTGTGCGCCCCTCGGCGGCCAGCCGCCCCAGGGCCTCGATGACCCGCGCCTCGGTCCGGGCATCCAGGCTCGCGGTCGGCTCGTCGAGCAGCACCAGCGGCGCCGGCGAGAGGAACACCCGGGCGAGTGCCAGGCGCTGCACCTGCCCCCCGGAGAGGCCCTCGCCGCGCTCGCCAAGCAAGGTCTCGAGCCCGTCGGGCAGGCGCGCCAGCAGCGCCCCAAGACCGGCCTGGCCGAGCGCCGCGCGCATCCGCGCCCCGCTCGCCTCGGGTGCGGCCAGGCGCAGGTTGTCGGCAAGGCTCCCCTGGACCAGCAGCGGGCGCTGATCCAGCCAGGCGAAGCCGGCATCGGTGGCCAGGCGCCGCTCGCCCTCGGTCGGGGCGATAAAACCCGCCATCACTTGCAGCAGGCTCGACTTGCCGGCCCCCGAAGGCCCCGTCACCACCAGCGTCTCGCCACGCGCGAGACGCAGATCCAGCGGCCCCAGTACCCGGCCGCGCCCAGCGTGGGTGAGCGTGACGGCCTCGAGTTCGAGCAGGCTGTCGGGCGACATCGGGCGCACAGGCTCGGCTGCCTCATCGGCGCCGCGCCCGGCGTCGGGCGCATCCTGGAGCAGCGTCACCAGGCCGGCGGCGGCGCCCAGGGCCGCCGCCCGGTCGTGGTAGTGCTGGGCCAGGCTGCGCAGCGGCTGGAAGAACTCCGGTGCCAGCAGCAGCACCAGCAGGCCGGTGAAGAGCGTCAGCTCGTCCGCCGGCCCGTACTCGATATAGCCCAGCAGCCCGAAGCCCACGTAGATCGCCACCACGGCGATGGCCACCGAGGAGAAGAACTCGAGCACCGCCGAGGAGAGGAAGGCCAGGCGCAGGGTGCGCATGCTGCGCCGCCGGTAGTCGTCGGCCACCGCCTCCACCTCCCGGGTGGCCTGGGCGGTGCGCCCGAACAGCTGCAGGGTGGTGATGCCGCGCACCCGATCGATGAAGTGTCCGGCCAGGCGCGCCACGGCCACGAACTGCTCCTGGTTCAGGCGCTCCGCACCCATGCCCACCAGGGCCATGAACAGCGGGATCAGCGGCGCCGAGATCAGCAGGAAGAGCGCGGCCAGCCAGTCGAGCCAGGCGACCACGGCGAGGATCATCAGCGGGACCGCCACCGCCAGCACCTGCTGGGGCAGATAGCGTGAGAAATAGCCGTCCAGGGCCTCGACCTGGTCGACCAGGCGCTGGGCGAGCCCCGCACCGTGGTGACCGGTGAGACGCACTGGGCCCAGGCGCTCCAGGTGATCGAGCAGCTCGGCACGAGCTCGCCGGCGGATGCGCAGGCTGGCCGCCTGGCCCGCCACCTCCTGCCCCCACTGGGCCAGAGCCCGCAGCGGCAGGACCACCATCAGGCCCAGCAGCCAGGGGGCAAGATCCCCCAGCGCTCGCTCATCGACCAGCAAGGCACTGATCAACGCGGCGAGCAGCGCCATCTGGACGATGGTCGCGACCCCGACCACCCCGCCGGCCAGCAGCGCCAGGCGCTGATAGCGGCGCTCGCCGGCGGCGAGCCGCGACAGCCACGCCCGGGCCGAGGGCCCGGGCGCTTCGGCTTCGGCTTCGGCTTTGGTATCGGTATTGGTATCGGCCCTCACCTCAGTGATAGCCCTCGCCGGGGCGGACCTTGCCGCGGAACACCCAGTAGGACCAGGCGGTGTAGGCCAGCACGATGGGGATCACGAAGAGCACGCCGATCAGCAGGAAGAGCTGGGAGCCCGGATCGGAGGCGGCGTCCCAGATGGTGTAGTCCGGCGGCACGATGACCGGCCACTTGCTGACCACCAGTCCCAGGTAGGTGAAGAGGAACAGGCCCAGGGTGGCGATGAAGGGCTGGCCCTCGCGGCGCTGACGAACGGCGCGCCACAGCAGGGCCGCGCAGGCCAGCGCCAGCGCCGGGAAGATCCAGATCAGCTGCAGATGGCCGAACCAGCGATCGCGCACGCCGACGTCCACGAAGGGCGTCCAGAGGCTGATGATCGCGAACACGCCGAGCACCGCCAGCAGCAGGCGCGGGGCGAGACGGTAGGCCCAGTCCTGGAGCGCCCCCTCGGTCTTCAGGATCAGCCAGGTGGCGCCGAGCAGCGCGTAGCCGGCCATCAGCCCGAGGCCCGTGAGCACGCTGAACGGCGTCAGCCAGTCGAACGGGCCGCCGACATAGACGAAATCCTCGACCGGGAAGCCCTGGATGTAGGCCCCCACCACCACGCCCTGTGCGAAGGAGGCCACGGCGGAGCCCCAGCAGAAGGCGCGGTTCCACCAGTGGCGGTTGCGATGCGACTTGAAGCGAAACTCGAAGGCGATGCCGCGAAAGATCAGCCCGGCGAGCATCAGGAAGACGCCGAGGTAGAGCGCCGGCAGGAACACCGAGTAGACCAGCGGGAAGGCGCCCAACAGCCCCGCCCCGCCCAGCACCAGCCAGGTCTCGTTGCCGTCCCACACCGGGGCGACCGTGTTCATCATCACGTCGCGGGATTCTTCATCCGGGGCGAAGGGAAAGAGGATCCCCACACCCAGGTCGAAGCCATCCATCAGCACGTACATGATCACGCCGAAGCCGATGATCACGGCCCAGATGATGCTCAGATCGAACATGGCCATGGTTCAGTTCCTTCCCGGTTGGCTGGAGGCGTCCTCGAAGGGCACGTGGGCTGCCGACAGCGGACGCTTGGGCCGGTGCACCTCGTCGCCGTGGGCGGTTTCGGGCAGCATGCCCTGGCGAACCACTCGGGTCAGGTAGTAGACCCCGGCCAGGAACACCACCGCATAGACGGCCATGTAGCCGATCAACGTGAACAGGGCCATGCCGCCGGTCAGCGAGGGCGTCAGCGCCTCGGCGTGGCTCATCAGGCCGTAGACCACCCAGGGGGCGCGGCCGGTCTCGGTGACAACCCAGCCAGCCAGCACCGCGATGAAGGGGGTGATGGTCATCACGCGCATCAGCTGCAGGAAGCCGCGATGCTCATAGACGCGCCCGCCGCGACGCAGCCAGAGGCCGGCCAGGGAGACGGCGATCATCGCCAGGCCCAGGGCCACCATGATCCGAAACGACCAGAACACGATCCACACCGGCGGCTGCTCCTCGGGAGGCACCTCGCTGATGCCCGGCACCTCGCCCTCGGCGTGGTGGGTCAGGATGAGGCTCGCGAGGCTCGGAATGCCGATCTCGAAGCGGTTCTCCTGGGCCTCTTGGTCAGGCCAGGCGAACAGCAGCAGCGGCGTGTTCGAGCTGCGCTCCCAGTTGCCCTCCATGGCGGCCACCTTGGTCGGCTGGTGCTCCAGGGTGTTGAGGCCGTGGAAGTCCCCCACCACCGCCTGGGTCGGCGCCAGCACCAGCAGCAGCCACAGGCACATGGAGAGCGCCTTGCGGTTGGCCTCCCGGTCGCGACCGATCAGCAGATACCAGGCGCTGACCCCGGCCACCACGAAGCCGCCGGTCAGGAACGAGGCCAGCACCATGTGAGTGAAGCGGTACGGGAAGGAGGGATTGAAGATCGCCGCGCTCCAGTCGGTGACGTGGAAGCGCCCGTCGATCAGCTCCATGCCGGCCGGCGTCTGCATCCAGCTGTTGGCCGAGAGGATCCAGAACGAGGAGATGAAGGTGCCGGTGGCGACCATGATGGCGGCGAAGAGGTGCACGCCCTGGGGCACCTTGCCACGGCCGAACAGCAGCACGCCGAGGAAGGCCGCCTCCAGGAAGAAGGCCGTGACCACCTCGTAGCTCAGCATCGGGCCGAGGAAATTGGAGGACGCCAGGGCGAAGTTGCTCCAGTTGGTGCCGAACTGGAAGGACATGACGATGCCCGAAACCACGCCCATGCCGAAGACCACGGCGAAGACCTTGGTCCAGAACAGCGCCAGGCGGTCCCAGGCGGGGTTTTCGGTCTTGAAGAAGAGCCCGTTGAGCAGGGCAATGTAGGACGCCAGGCCGATGGTGAACACCGGAAAGATGGCGTGAAAGGCGACCACGAAGGCGAACTGCAGTCGCGACAGTAGCAGGGGATCCAGTTCCATGACGCACTCCTCGTTCCTGCGAAGGACATTCGCAAGGGATGCGCAGGCACTCGTCGTGCTCTTGTACTTCGGATGCCGGCCCTCGGCACCCTGTCGCATTCGTCCTCACATCGCCCCCCAGCCTAGCCGAAGCGGGCGATAGGAAGCGCCTATGAAGGCGATGCCCTGCGCCGGCGGGACCGGGAAACGCTCGTGGCGAGCATCCTACGCCCGCGCCGTGACGGCTGTCAGGCGATTCCCGGCGGGCATCGCGCGTCGCATTGTCGCAGCGGGCCGTCGCAAAGGGCTATCTCAAAGAGCTGTCGCAAAGAGCCATCTCAAAAGGCTATCGCAGCGGGCTTAGCCGCCGCCCCGTGCCACCAGGCTAATCATGTAGGCGGTGTAGCCGATGAACATCGCCAGCAGCACGGCGCCCTCGACGCGGTTGATACGCCCCGCCCGGCCGCGCCAGCCCATGGCGAAGATCGCCAGCATCACGGTCATGACCATCATCAGGCTCCAGTCGCGCAGCAGCACCTCGCGGCCGGCCTCGATGGGCGCGATCACCGCGGCCAGGCCCACCACCCCGAGGGTGTTGAAGAGGTTCGAGCCCACCACGTTGCCCAGCACCAGGTCGTGCTCGCCCCGGCGCAGCGCGCTGATCGAGGAGGCAAGTTCCGGCAGCGAAGTGCCCACGGCCACCACCGTCAGGCCGATCACCAGGTCGCTGACGCCGAAGCCCTGGGCGATGGCCACCGCCCCCCACACCAGCACCCGCGAGCTGATCACCAGCAGCACCAGGCCCACCCCGGTCCAGACCAGTCCGGTCTTGAGCGACATGGGGTGTTCCGCCAGGCTCTCCTCGGTCTCGGGCCCCAGCACATCGCCGCTCTGGCGCAGGCCGAGATAGATGCTGTAGCCGATGAACGCCGCCAGCATCACCAGCAGCAGCGCGCCCTCCAGGCGCTCGATCATGCCGCCCCACAGCAGCGCGGCGGAGCCCAGGGTGACCGCGCCGAGCACCGGCAGCTCGCGACGCACCACGCCGGAGTGCACCGCCAGCGGCGAGATGAGCGCCACCAGGCCCAGGATCAGGCCGATATTGGCGATGTTGGAGCCGAAGGCGTTGCCCAGCGCCAGGCCGGGATTACCCTGGCTGGCCGCCAGGGCGGAGACCACCAGTTCGGGGGCCGAGGTGCCGAAGCCGATCACCAGCATGCCGATCAGCAGAGGCGAGAGCCCCAGTCGCGCCGAGGTCGCCGCGGCCCCGTCGACGAAGCGCTCGGCGCTCCACACCAGCAGGACCAGGCCTGCCAACACCGCCATCGCGGGCACGATCATGTCATCTCCTCCTGAACATTCAGGCGTGCATGTTTGACTATGGTGCCCCCCGCGTCAACGTGACACACTTTCTAAGTGTCGACTTCACCGCCAGGAGACCCTCATCGCCGTGTCCAGGCCTGCCCTACGCGCCCCCACCCTGCCCCGGGGGACCCCGCTGGTGGATCGCTCGCCGCCGGAGACGCGCACCTCACGGCGTCGGCTGCGCGCCTGCCACGAGTGCGACTGGCTGACGGCGCTGCCGCCGCTGCACGGCGGCGAGAAGGCCGAATGCCCGCGCTGCGGCCACGTTCTGGCCACCCGCCACCACCGCCCGGCCCAGCGCAGCATGGCGCTGGCGCTGGCCTCGCTGGTCGCGTTGGCGCTGGCCGTCTCCTTCCCCTTCATCAGCTTCACCGTCAGCGGCATCGGCAATCGCATCGAGCTGACCCAGACCGCCACCACCCTGATCGGCTTTCACCAGCCGCTGGTGGCGATCGCGGTGGTGCTGACCATCGGCGTGCTGCCCGCCGTCTACCTGGTGGGCGTGGTGTGGCTGCAGGCGGGCCTGCTGCGCAGCGATCCGCTACCGGCCAGCCGCAGCATCGCCCGCTCGCTCTCGCATCTCCACCCCTGGATGATGGCCGACGTCTTCATCGTCGGGGCCCTGGTGAGCCTCATCAAGATCGCCGGCATGGCCGAGGTGGGGCTCGGCATCTCCTTCTGGGCCTTCTGTGCCTTCGCCCTGCTGCTGCTGTTCACTACCCAGACGCTGGACGCCGACTGGATGTGGTTCTCGCTGGCCGGCGAGCCCCTGGCGCCGGAGGGCGCGCGCACCGGCGAGACCGCCGCCCCCCAGGGGCTGGCCGGCTGCGCCACCTGCGGGCTGGTCAATCGTCTGGAGAGTGACGGCCACGGGCGCTGCCGACGCTGCAGCGAGAACCTGCACGCCCGCAAGCCCGACAGCCTGCAGCGCACCTGGGCGCTGCTGGCGGCCGCCACCGTGATGTACCTGCCGGCCAACCTCTACCCGATCATGACCACCACGAGCCTCGGCCACGACACCCCCTCCACCATCATCGGCGGCGTGGTACAGCTGATCCAGATGGGTTCCTGGCCGGTGGCGGTGGTGATCTTCGTCGCCAGCGTGATCGTGCCGGTGGGCAAGCTGGTGGCTCTGGCCTGGCTGTGCCTGGTGGTCAAGCGCAGCGACGAGCTCAACGCCGCGACCCGCACGCGGCTCTACCGCCTCACCGAGTTCATCGGCCGCTGGTCGATGGTCGATGTCTTCGTGGTGGCGATCCTGGTGGCGCTGATCCGCGCCGGTGCGCTGCTGTCGATCTCCCCGGGCCCCGCCGCCCTGGCCTTCGCCAGCGTGGTAGTCATCACCATGCTCGCCGCCATGACCTTCGATCCCCGAATGCTCTGGGACGCGCCGCTGCCGCGTGACGCCCGACCCGCCCAAGGACACTCGCCATGACCGACACCCCCGCCCCGCCCGAGCGAGACAGACACCGCGCCCAGGCCACGCCCCAGGCGCGGCTGTCGCCGATCTGGATCGTACCCATCGTGGCGATCCTGATCGGCGCCTGGCTGGTCTTCGACAACTACCGCAGCCGCGGGCCGGAAATCACCCTGATCACCGACAGCGCCGAGGGCATCGAGGCCGGCAACACCCTGATCAAGACGCGCAACGTCGAGGTCGGGCGCGTCGAGCGGGTGCACCTCTCGGAGGACCTGACCCGTGCGGTGATCACCGCCCGCATGAGCCCGGATACCGACGACATGCTGGTCGAGGACAGCCGCTTCTGGGTGGTCAAGCCGCGCATCGGCCGCGAGGGGATCAGCGGCCTGGGCACGGTGCTGTCCGGCGCCTACATTCAGCTCGAGCCGGGCCAGAGCGAGATCGACGCCCGGGAGTTCGAGGTCAGCGACCAGCCGCCGGTCTCCCCGGCCGGCGCCGAGGGCTTGCGCATCAACCTGATCAGCCAGCTCGGCAACGCGCCGAGCGTCGGCGACCCGGTCACCTTCCAGGGCCTCACCGTCGGCCGCGTCGAGGAGGCCAACTTCGATGGCACCACCCGGCGCATGCACCATCGCCTCTTCATCGAGAGCCCCTACCACGACCTGGTCACCGACGGCACCCGCTTCTGGGCCGCCAGCGGCGTCGACCTGCGCCTCGACTCCGAGGGCGTCCGGGTCAACATCGACTCCATGGAGGCGCTGCTCGGCGGCGGCGTCACCTTCGGCGTACCCGAGGACCTCCCCCAGGGGCGGCCGGTAGAGGCGGATACCACCTTCACCCTCTACCCTGACGAGGAGAGCGCCCGCCAGGGCACCTTCAGTCGCTACCTGGAGTACGTGCTGCAGATCGAGGACACCGTGCGCGGCCTCTCCCGCGGAGCGCCGGTGGAGTTTCGCGGCGTGCGCGTCGGCACCGTGGCCACGGTGCCCTGGCAGTTCAGCGCGCCCCAGCCCGATTCCCGTGACAATTTCGCCATTCCGGTGCTGATTCGCATCGAGCCCCAGCGCCTGGGCGTCGACGCCGAGTCGCTCGACCTCGAGCAGTGGCGGGAGCGCTTCGAACGGCTCTTCGGGCTGGGGCTCACGGCCTCGCTGAAGAGCGGCAGCCTGCTCACCGGGGCGCTGTTCGTCGACCTCAACTTCCAGCGCGACGAGGAGGGTAACGCCGAGGTCGACTACGTCGCCGAGACCTTCGCCGAGCGCACCGTCTTCCCCACGACCTCCAGCGGCTTCGCCCAGATCGAGGCGCAGGTGACGGCCCTGCTCGACAAGCTCAATGGCCTGGAGCTCGAGCCGCTGCTGGCCGGGCTCGACCGCAACCTCGATGCCTCAGAGGCCACCCTCGAGCAGGTCAATGCGCTCACCGAAAGCGTGCGCAGCCTGGTCGAGGAGCCCGGCATGCGCGAGCTGCCCGGCAACCTCAATGCCACCCTCGAGTCGCTGCGCACCACCCTCGACGGCGTGTCGCCCGAGTCCCGCGCCTACCGCGACTTCAGCACGACCCTCGCGCAGCTCGAGCGGCTGCTGCGCGACCTGCAGCCCACCGCACGCACCCTGCGCGACAACCCCAGCGCCTTGCTCTTCGATCGCCTGGACACCAAGGACCCGATCCCCCGAGCGCCGACCTCCACCCAGCAAGGAAGCTCGCCATGACCGCGATCAAAGGCCTCGCTGCCGCCCTGGCCGCGCTGTGGCTGGCCGGCTGCGCCACCGATGCCCCGCCGTCCAACCGCTACACCCTGCCAGGCGACGCCATGGCCCCTCCCGACCGCGTGGCCGGGGTAGAGGCCGCCCACCGGCTGGTCGTCGCCGAGCCCCGGCTCGCCCGCTTCCTGGAGGTCGACGGCCTGGTGCTGCAGCTCGACGACATCACCCTCAACGAGGCGAGCCAGCACTTGTGGGCCGAGCCCCTCGGGCTGCAGCTCGAGCGCCGCCTGAAGGAGCGCCTGGCCGCCCGCCTGCCGGATACCCGGATCATGGGCGAGGCCACTGGCGAGCCTCGGGAGCAAGCCGCCACCTTGCGCCTGACGGTGGACCGCTTCCAGGGCCGTCACGACGGCCAGGCCGTGGTGGCGGGCCAGTGGCAGCTGCGCAATGCCGAGGGCACGCTGGAGGCGCTGTCGCCCTTTGCGGTCGAGGTACCCCTGGCGCGCGACGGCTATCCCGCCCTGGTGCGCGCGCTGGGCCGCGGCTGGGACAGGGTGGTCGACGAGATCGCCGGAGAAATCAAACGGCTGCGTTAACTCACGCGCTATGGCATACTGCGCGCCACGCGGCTATCGATGGTCCCTCCTGCCGCGCCAGATTCCTTTTCCACGCCTTGGCCAGGGACTGACCACGTCGAAGCGACGCGGCGCGACCAAGGCGTCTCTGCGGAGACCGCATGACCTTTTCCGACCTCGGCCTGCGTGCCGAACTGCTCCGTGCCGTCGAGGCACAGGGCTATACCACCCCGACCCCGATCCAGCATCAGGCGATTCCCGCCGTCCTCAAGGGCGGTGACCTGCTGGCTAGCGCCCAGACCGGCACCGGCAAGACCGCCGGCTTCACCCTGCCGATGCTGCAGCGCCTCGCCGACGGCCCGCGCCCGGCCGCGCGCCAGATCCGCGCCCTGGTGCTGACCCCGACCCGCGAGCTCGCCGCCCAGGTGGGCGAGAGCGTGGCCGACTACGGCCGTCATCTGACGCTCAAGTCCCATGTGATCTTCGGCGGGGTCGGCCAGCAGCCCCAGGTCGACGCCATCCGCAAGGGCCTCGACGTTCTCGTGGCCACCCCCGGCCGCCTGCTCGACCTGCAGCAGCAGAAACACGTCGACCTCTCCAAGGTCGAGATCCTGGTGCTCGACGAAGCCGACCGCATGCTCGACATGGGCTTCATCCACGACATCAAGAAGATCCTGCGCGTGTTGCCCGAGAAGCGCCAGAACCTGCTGTTCTCGGCCACCTTCTCCAACGAGATCCAGGCGCTCGCCAACAAGCTACTCGACGATCCGGCGATGATCGAGGTGGCGCGTCGCAACACCACCGCCGAACTCGTCGACCAGGCGATCTACCGCGTCGATCGCGAGAAGAAGCGCGACCTGCTGGCGCACCTGATCACCCGTCATGACTGGCAGCAGGTGCTGGTGTTCACCCGCACCAAGCACGGCGCCAACCGCCTGGCCGAACAGCTGTCCAAGCAGGACATCCCGTCCATGGCGATCCACGGCAACAAGAGCCAGTCGGCGCGCACCAAGGCGCTGGCCGCCTTCAAGACCGGCGACCTGCAGGTGCTGGTGGCCACCGACATCGCCGCCCGCGGCCTGGACATCGAGGAGCTGCCCCACGTGGTCAACTTCGAGCTGCCCAACGTGGCCGAAGACTACGTGCACCGCATCGGCCGCACCGGCCGGGCCGGCAGCGAAGGCAAGGCGGTGTCGCTGGTCTGCGTCGACGAGCACGGCCTGCTCAAGGGCATCGAGCGCCTGATCAAGCGCGACCTCGAGAAGCGCATCGAGCCCGGCTTCGAGCCCGACCCCAACGCCAAGCCCGAGCCGATCGAGAACGGCCGCGGCAAGCGCGGCGGTGGCGGCGGCGGTGGCGGCCGCAACGGCCAGGGCCAGCGTCGCCAGGGCCAGGCCTCCGGCCAGCGCAGCGGCGGCGACGAGGCTCGCGCTCCCAGGCGCCAGCGCGGCGGCCGCGGCGGCTCTCGCCAGGCCTGACGGGCTGCCTGGCGGACTACATCAAGATATGCGAATGTAGTCCGCCGGGCGTCGCGTCATCACCGCCCCCGTCCACCCTCCACGTCAGGATGCATCCATGGATGACACGACCCTGATCAGCGACTACCGGCGCTGGCTGAGCTTCCAGCATCAGGCTCGGCTCGACCGCGAGCACCAGGCGGCGAGCCAGCGGCTCGAGACGTCGAAGGTCTCCGCCACGCGCATGACCGAGGCCTATCGCAGCATGGCCGAGAAGGCTGCCAGCGAAGGCGCCAGCTATCGCACCCTCTTCCTGCGCGATCACGGCGATACGGCACTGGCCTGCGAGGGCTGGCTGTTCGTGCGCCGCGTACTGGCCGAAGGCGGATCCACCCGGGTGCGTGCCACCCTGCTGACCACCTTCACCCTTGGGTCGGGCCGACTCGAGCCCGGCAGCCAGCCGGCCGAGAAGCTCACCCTGGAGATCTTCGATCAGCTGAATATCGATCGCGGCATGAGCAGCGTGGTGCGCGTCGACCGCACCAATGGCGGTCGCGACACGCGCTTCATTACCCTGCTCGACACCGTGAGAGGCGATCTGCGCCGCCATATGGTGTAGCCCGGCATGTTCAAGCTGAAACGACTGTTCCACCGTCCTCCCGTCAAGGTCTGGGTGATCAAGCAGATCGACCGGGACCTTCTGCACCTGTGTGGCCAGGCCGAACTGGATCCCAAGGCCAAGCGCAAGCAGGTGCTCGCCGAGCTGGCGCGCGGCGAGTACCGGGGCGCGGTGCGCATGGCGGGGGGCGGCCTGGTCTTCAATGCCCGGCTGTTCGCGGCGCTGATACCGCTGGACGAGCTGACGCTCACCGACGATGGCCAGGCCCGCTGGCGAGATCGCCTGTGGCGCGTCAGCCAGGTGCCCCAGCGCTGCTGGAGCTTCGAAGGCTCCCTGATCGCGGAACCGGCGAGCCATGTCGGCGGCTCGGGCCTGGTCAGCAGCGAGGATGTCTCGGGCATCCGCTCGCGCATCGATCCCGATACACCGACGCTTCCCGGGGAGGTCACCTTCCGGGCCGACGACGAGCTCGAGACGCCCGAACCGTTCGACTCGCGCTACGCCACCCGGTCGCTGGAGCGACGCGGGAGGCACCATTAGGCCACTTGATACCGACGCCTCCAGCCCCGAGGTTCGAGCAATCGACTCTCGCCGCCTGGCGCTGTTCATCGGCTTGATGGTGCTGGTCGGGCTCAACCTGCGCCCGGCCCTCTCCACGCTGGCCCCGCTGCTTGCGCGCATCCAGCAGGATACCGGGCTCTCGGCGCTGGCCATCGGCGCCCTGACCACCCTGCCGGTGCTCTGCCTGGGGATCTTCGCCCCGCTGGCCCCCTGGCTCGCCAAGCGCCTCGGCCCCGAGAACACCCTGGCTGCCGCCCTGCTGCTGCTGGCCGCCGGCCTTGCGCTGCGCGGCGTGCCGGCCGTCGTCGCGCTGTTTGGCGGCACCCTGATGGTGGGCGCCGCCATCGGCGTGGCCGGCACCCTGCTGCCGGCGCTGGTCAAGCGCGAGCTGCCGGCCGGGGCCGACCTGATGACCGGCGTCTATACCATGGCCCTGTGCCTGGGTGGCGCCCTGGGGGCGGGCCTCAGCGTGCCGCTGGCCGATCGGCTGGGGAGCTGGTCGACGGGGCTCGCCAGCTGGGCCCTGCTGGCGCTGGCCGCCCTGGTAGCCTGGCGGCTCCTGATGCCCCGCCACGACGCCGCCAAGGCCGCGCCCGACACCGGCGGCTCCATTCGCGAGCTGCTGAGCCAGCCGCTGGCCTGGCAGGTAATGCTCTTCATGGGCAGCCAATCGTCGCTCGCCTACATCGTCTTCGGCTGGCTGCCCACCCTGCTGATGGCTCGTGGTTACAGCGAGGCCGAGGCCGGCTGGATGATGGGGGCCTCGGTGATGGTGCAGCTGATCTCGGCGCTGTCGGCGCCCTGGCTGGCGCGCCTGGGGCGCGACCAGCGCCCCGCCCTGCTGCTCGTGCTGACCATGGTCGCCAGCGGCTTCTGGCTGCTGCTGCAGGCGCCGGCCGTGTGGCGCTGGCCCGGCGCCGTGCTGCTGGGCCTCGGCCAGGGCGGCGGCTTCAGCCTCGCCCTCACCCTGATCGTGCTGCGCACCGCCGACTCGCGGCTGGCCGGCAAGCTGTCGGGGCTGGCACAGGGAGGCGGCTACACCCTGGCCGCACTGGGCCCGCTGGCGATCGGCGTGATACTGCAGTTCGACGTGGGGCTGACCGTCCTGACCCGCGTGCTGCTGGGCATCGTCGCCGTCAGCATGGGCTTCGCGCTGTTCGCCGGGCGCAACCGTCGCCTGGAGGTCGACGACGCGGGACGGCTGCTCACCCGCTAGACTCCAGTCGAGAGACGGGAGGAGCGCGGCGGATGGACAACGACAGGGACGTGGTCCTGACGACCCGAGGGCTGACCCGGCACTACCGCATGGGCGAGGTCACCATCCAGGCGCTGCGTGGCGTCGACCTCGACCTGCATCGCGGCGAACTCATCGTGATGCTCGGCGCTTCGGGCTCCGGCAAGTCGACCCTGCTCAACATCCTCGGCGGCCTCGACCGCGCCTCGTCCGGCACCGTGCACTATGGCGCCGACGACCTGACCCACGCCTCCCAGCGCCAGCTGACGGCCTACCGGCGCCATCACGTGGGCTTCGTCTTCCAGTTCTACAACCTGATCGCCAGCCTCACCGCCCGCGAGAACGTGGCGATGGTCACCGACATCAGCCGCGACCCGCTGACGCCCGAAGCGGCCCTGTCCCGGGTCGGACTCGAGGACCGGCTCGACCACTTCCCCTCCCAGCTCTCCGGCGGCGAACAGCAGCGGGTGGCCATCGCCCGCGCCATCGCCAAGCGGCCCTCGCTGCTGCTCTGCGACGAGCCGACCGGCGCGCTGGACTCGCACACCGGCATTCGGGTGCTCGAGGTGATCGAGACCCTCAACCGCGAGTCCGACACCACCATGGCGATCATCACCCACAACGCGGTGATCGGCGACATGGCCGACCGGGTCGTGCACCTGCGCGACGGCCGCGTGGAGGGCATCACGGTGCCGACGCGGCGTCGCCGCGCCAGAGAGCTACGGTGGTGAGCCAGTGAAAGCCCTGCATCGCAAGCTGCTGCGCGACCTCGGCCGGCTGAAGGGCCAGGCGCTGGCCATCGCCGTGGTGGTCGCGGGTGGGGTGATGACGCTGATCCTCGCGGTGACGATGCTCGACGCCCTGACCCGGGCCCAGGAACGCTTCTATGCCAGCCATCACTTCGCCGAGGTGTTCGCCGACGTGACGCGTGCCCCGCTGGGGCTCGTCGAGCGCCTGCAGCGCCTGCCCGGGGTCAACCTCATCGAGGCGCGCGTGGGCGCGCCGGTGAGACTCACGGTCCCCGACTTCGAGGACCCGGTGCGCGGCCAGCTGGTCTCGATTCCCGACGGCCGCCAGCCGACGCTCAACCGCCTGCACCTGGTGGCGGGCCAGCTGCCCACCGCAGGCCGCGAGGCGCAGGTGGTGGTGAGCGATGCCTTCGCCGAGGCCCACGGGCTCACCCCCGGGGACAGCCTCGAGGCGATCATCAATGGACGCCGTACCCGCCTGGATCTCAGCGGCATCGCCCTGAGCCCCGAGTTTCTCTACCAGGCCGGCCCCACGGACCTGGTTCCCGACTACCGACGCTATGCCATCCTCTGGATGAACCAGGAGGCGCTGGCCGATGCCTATGGCATGGAGGGCGCCTTCAACCAGCTCTCGCTGACCCTCCAGTCGGGGGCAGACCGGGAGAACGTCATCGACGCCCTGGACCTGGCCCTCGCCCGCTACGGCGGCACCGGGGCCCGCACCCGTCACGACCAGCCGTCCCATCGCTTCCTCGAGGAGGAGCTGGATCAGCAACGCGCCCAGGCCACGATACTGCCCACCATCTTCCTGCTGGTCTCGGCCTTCTTGCTGAATGTCGTGATGACCCGCATCATCCAGACCCAGCGTGAACAGATCGCCATCCTCAAGGCCTTCGGCTACCGCGACGCCGAGCTGGCACGCCACTATGCCGGGCTCGCCCTGCTGATCGTGCTGCTGGGCTGGGCGCTGGGGGTGGGGCTCGGCGCCTGGACCGCCCGCTGGATGGCCGGCCTCTATGCCGAGTATTTCCGCTTCCCCGAGATGCGTTTCCCGGTTCCGCCCTGGGCGCTCGCGCTGTCGCTGCTGCTGGCCGGCCTGTCGGCGCTGGCGGGCACCTGGCGAGCCGTCTGGCAGTCGGTCAGCGCACCACCCGCCGAGGCGATGCGCCCGCCGGCACCACAGCGCTTCCGGCGCAGCTGGCTTGAGCGCTCCCCGCTTCGCCATGCCCTGGGCGGCGAAGGGCGGATCATCCTGCGCCATCTGGCCCGGCAACCGGCCAAGATGGCCCTGTCAGTGATTGGCATCGCCCTCTCGGCGGGCCTTTTGATGATGGGCGCCTGGCAGATCGCCGCGCTGGACCAGATGCTGGACCGCCAGTACCGGGACATCCTGCGCATGGACATCGAGCTGACCTTCAACGACCCCACCCCGGCCAGGGCCGTGGGCGAGCTTCACCACCTGCCCGGCGTGCTGGCCGTGGAGCCCTGGCGCCGGGTCCCCGCCACCCTGATCCATGGCCATCGTCGTTACCGGACCAGCCTGACGGGGCTCGAGGCCGTCCCTCGCCTGCGCCCGATCGTCGACGCGGCAGGCAACGCACACCCCCTGCCCCCGGAGGGCCTGGTACTGACCCGCTACCTGGGCGAGTGGCTGGGGGTCGGAGCCGGCGACCGCCTGGAGGTGGCGATCATGGAGGGCCACCGTCGGCGTCTGTCGCTGCCCGTGGCCGCCCTGGTGGACGAACCGATCGGGGTCGGTGCCTACCTGCGCCGGGAGCGCCTCAATCGACTGATGCGGGAGGGCCCCGCCATCGGCGGGGCCTGGCTGCTGGTCGATGATAACCGGCGCGATGCCCTGATCGATGAGCTCCATGACCTGCCGGTGGTGGCGGGCATCGGTTTGATGGACGAGGCCGAACGCGGCGTGCGCCGCTACCTGGACGAGACGCTTCATGTGTTCGCGATCGTGTTCGTGGCCCTGGCCGGCTCGATCGGCTTCGGGGTGATCTACAACAACGCCCGGATCAGCTTCGCCGAGCGCTCCCGGGAACTGGCCACCCTGCTCGTGCTGGGCTACACCCGGGCAGAGGTATCACGGATACTGCTGGGGGAGATCGCCCTGCTCGGGGGGCTGGCCATCCTCCCGGGCTGGGCCTTCGGCGCAGGCTTCTGCACCCTGCTCAGCGAGGCATTCAGCAATGACCTGTTCCGTGTCCCGCTGACCTTCACGCCGCGCCTCTTCGGCCTCTCGGCGGCCGGCGTGGTGGCGGCCTCGGTGCTGGTGGGGCTGCTGATGCTGCGCCGACTGTGGCACCTGGACAAGGTCGCCGTCCTCAAGGCGCCGGAGTGAAACTCGCCCCTGCGTCCTCGACCGACCGTCTCCGACCGACATGGAGTCCGCTATGCCCCGTCAGCTGTTCACCCCTCGCCGCCTGCTCTGGGCCCTGGCCGCCCTGGTCGCGCTGGGCCTGCTGATCTGGGCACTGCGCCCGGCGCCGGTCCGCGTGAACGCGGTCACGGTTCAGAGCGCCCCCTTCGTCGACTCGGTCAACGAGGAGGGACGCACGCGGCTTCGCGACACCTGGCACGTCACGGCTCCGATCACCGGCTACCTGCGGCGCGTGATGCTGGAGGTGGGCGACGCCGTCGATCAGGGCCAGGTGCTGTTCCGCCTCGAGCCTAGCCCGGCGCCAGCCCTGGATGCGCGCAGTCGCGAGCAGGCCGAGGACGCTCTGCAGGCCGCACGGGCCCGCCTCCACGCCGCCGAGGCCAACCTGGAGACGGCCCGGGCCGAGCGGCGCTTCGCCGAGGCCGAGTACCGGCGATATCAACGGCTGCATGAGCGCAACCTGGTCTCGACCGCCGACCTGGAGCATCGCGAGAGCCTGCGCGATCGCCAGCGCGCGCTGGAGCGGGCCGCCGCCTCGAGCGTGGAGGCGGCGAGTTTCGAGGTGGAGAGTGCCCGGGCGATGCTCGCGGTGACCAGCGGCCAGCGCAGTGGGGCGGATCAGCCGATGCTCGAGGTGGCCGCCCCCGTGGCCGGCGTGGTGCTCGAGCGGTTCCGCTGCTGCGAGGGCGCGGTGAACGCCGGCCAGCCGATCGTCGAGATCGGCCGAATGGCGGACATGGAGATCCTCGTCGACCTGCTCTCCATGGACGCCGTGCGCCTGAAGTCGGGCATGGACGTGCGCATCACCGGCTGGGGCGGGGCGCCGCTGTCCGGCAGCGTCCGGCGCATCGAGCCGGCCGGCTTCACCCGCATCTCGGCGCTGGGGGTCGATGAGCAGCGGGTCCCGGTGGTCATCGACTTCGCCGAGGGGACCGACGCCGCCGCCCAGGGGCTCGGCACCGGCTTCCGGGTCGAGGTGGAGTTCCTGATCTGGCAGGGCGATGACGTGTTGCAGATACCCACCAGTGCCCTCTTCCGCGACGATGGCCGCTGGGCGGCCTACGTGGTCGAGGCGGACAGCGCCCGGCTTCGCTATCTCGAGATTGGCCGCCAGAACGGACTGGTCAGCCAGGTGCTGTCCGGGGTCGAGCAAGGGGAGCACATCGTGACCCACCCCGGCGACGCCCTCACCGACGGCGCGGCGGTCACCCAGGGCGATTGATGCCGACGACTTGCCTGGCGCCACGCCGACCGTATCATGGGCCCCCCGAACGCCCGACTTGCCAGGAGCCCCCATGACCGCCGGACCCGACCTCGACGCCCCCGTACTGGTGATCTACACCGGTGGCACCCTGGGCATGGTGCAAGGCCCCCAGGGGCTCACGCCGGGCCATGACATCGAGGCCCGCCTGCAGCGCGCCCTGGCCACTCTGCCTCCGGCCCGCCAGGCGCGCCTGCCCGCCTTCGAGGTGCTCGAGACCGAGCGCCCCATCGACTCCAGCAGCGCCACGCCCGAGCACTGGCAGGCGCTGGCCGCGTTGGTGGCCCGCCGCCACCGCCGCTATGCCGGCATCGTCATCCTGCATGGCACCGATACCCTGGCCTGGACGGCCTCGAGCCTGGCCTTCCAGCTGCAGGGGATCGATCGCCCGGTGATCCTCACCGGCGCCATGCGTCCCCTGGAAGCCGACGGCAGCGACGCCACCGCCAACGTCGAGGATGCCCTGCGCTTCGCCATGACGCCGCGCCTGCAGGAGGTGGCGATCTGCTTCGGCGGCAAGCTGCTGCGCGGCTGCCGCACCCGCAAGTGGCAGACCCAGGACACCGCGGCCTTCGAAAGCCCCAACCTGGCGCCGCTCGGCGAGCGGGTCGACGAGGAGGTGATGCTCTACCCCGGCCGCGGCCTGGCGGATCACCAGCGCGGGGCGCCGCGCTTCGAGCTGCCTGACTATTCGACGCTGGCGGCGGGCGGCGTGGTGCGCCTGGCCCTGTGGCCCGGTATTGAAACCTGGCAGGTCGAGGCCTGGCTCTGCGACGAGCGCGTCAGGGGCGCGGTGCTGGAGGTGTGGGGCGGCGGCAACCTGCCGGACGACCCGGCGCTGATCGGGGCGCTGGCCCGGGCGAGCGGCGAGGGCAAGCTGCTGGCCGCCCTCAGCCAGTGCCCACACGGCGCGGTGGCCTTCGGCGGCTACGCCGCGGGCCAGGGACTCAACGATGCCGGCGTGCTCAGCGCCGAGGACATGACCCCCGAGGCCACCTTCGCCAAGCTGGTCCATCTGCTGGCCCAACCCCTCGAGGAGCATGAGCGACGCGGGCGCTTTCTCACGCCGCTGGTCGGCGAGCGTTGACGCGCATCATGCACGCCGAGGCGGAAATCGTTAAGGTAGAAAGACCCTCACCGGTCAGCAGGAGTCAATCCATGGAACACCCCGACCACCCCTTCACCGAACTCTTCGAGCAGCTTGGCCTCGCCTCGGATCACGCGGCCATCAAGCGCTTCATCGATCAGCACGCGCCGATTCCCGAGGAAATCGCACTGCCGGACGCGCCCTGCTGGAATGAAGGCCAGGCGGAGTTCCTGCGCGAGGCCCTCCAGGAGGACGCCGACTGGGCCGAGGTGGTCGATCACCTCGATGCCTCGCTGCGTAAAGGCTGAGGATTCCAGCCCCTCGTCACACCAGAAGAGAGCCACGCCAGAAGAGCGTCACGGCAGAAAGCCAGGCCGCAAACAACGACGCCGCCCGTCATGATGACGGGCGGCGTCGTTGGGTGGCCATGCACGGCGCATGAGGACCGGAACCGCGCCGATCGCTGCCGACGCTTGTAGTACTAGGGAAACCCGGCATAAATCCTGCCGCGGCTGCCTGATCGGCGCTGGCGGGGTAGAATCTGACCTTCCTGCCACCGTCTGACAGAGCCACCCGATGAAGCAGGTCTCGTTCGCCTAGGCTGAGCATCAGAACAAGAAGAAGGTTACCCGCCGAGAGCGGTTCCTGGCCCAGATGGAGGCTCTGGTGCCTTGGCAACGGCTCATCGACGCGCTGTCGCCGTCCTACTTCCCCAACGCGGCGGGCAAGCGGGGCAGGCCGCCGATCGGCCTGGAGCGCATGCTGCGGATCTACTTCCTCCAACAGTGGTATGCGCTTGCCGACGAGGCGCTGGAAGATGCCATCTACGACAGCCAGGCCATGCGCGATTTCATCGGTATCGACCTGGCCATCGAGAGCGTGCCGGACGCCACCACGCTGCTGCGTTTTCGACATCTGCTGGAGAAGCATGCCCTGACCCAGCGGATCTTCGAGGAGATCAACGCCCACTTGGCTGAGCAGGGCCTGTTCATGCGCGAGGGCACCATCGTGGCGGCCGCGCCCTCCACCAAGAACCAGGCCAAGCAGCGCGACCCGGAGATGAAGCAGACCAAGAACAACCAGTGGTATTTCGGCATGAAGGCCCATATCGGCGTCGATGCAGCCACTGGACTGACCCACAGTGTCGTTGCCACTTCGGCCAATGTGGCCGATGTCACCATGGCAGGCCACCTGGTCCGGACTGACGACGAGCGGGTATACGGCGACGCGGGTTACCTCGGTATGTGGAAGTACCTGGACGAAGAGAAGGACGAGCCGGATTCCCGGTGCTGCGCTGCCGCCAAGCGCGGCGCCATCAAGAAGATGGGCGACAGCCCGAAGAAAATGCTGCTACTGGCGATCGAGAAGGCCAAGGCCAGCATCCGCGCCAAGGTCGAGCACCCATTTCATGTGATCAAGAATCTCTTCGGCTACCAGAAGGTGCGCTACAAGGGGTTGGCCAAGAATCATGCGCAACTCTTCAGCCTGTTCGCCCTCGGCAACCTGGTGCTGGCGACACGATGTGAGGGCCAAGTTGATGGGGCCGGTGCGCCTTGAATTTGGCCTGGCAGCCGGATAACCCGGCTGCCAGGGAAATAGGCCGCCTGTGGTGGCCAGAAATTCACCGCTGAGAAGCAGAAGGTGCTGCGCTAAGTGCCAAAGGCGCTCAGTATCGATTTGATCAGCGATTCCCTAGCCGGCGCCGTTGACTTCAAGCACGATTTTTCCGACATGGCGCTTTTCCTGGAACAGCGCCTGGGCCTCGCTGATCCGCGCGAGGGGCAGGGATTCCGCCACCAGAGGGGCAATGCGGCCCTGCTCGATGTGGGCGACCAGGTTGCCGAAGACCTCCGGCTCCAACACCGTGCAGCCCAACAGGCTCAGGTCCTTGAGATAAAGCGTTCGAACATCCAGCTCGACGATGGGGCCGGCGATGGCACCCGAGACGGCATAGCGCCCTTGGCGGCGCAGCACCTCCAGGTATTGCGGCCACTGCTCGCCGGCGACCAAGTCCACCACGACATCGACGCTGCTGGCCTCGAGGGCATCTCGCAGCGCCTCGTCTCGCAATACTACCTCGTCGGCGCCCAGTTCCCGCAGCATGTCGGCCTTCTCCGCGCTGGTGATGGCGATGACATACGCTCCGCGCGCCTTGGCCAGCTGGACGGCGGCCGAGCCGACCCCACCGGAGGCGCCCGTGACCAGTACGCGCTCCCCCGATGCGACCCGGGCCCGCGTCAGCAGATTCTCGGCGGTGGAATAGGAGCACGGGAAGGAGGCGAGCTCGACGTCGCTCAGCTCACTGTCGATGCGATAGGCATGCCGCGCGGCTACGGTGGTGTATTCTGCGAAACCGCCGTCGCACTCGGAGCCGAAGTACCAAGGCGGATCCAGCGGCTCGCCGCGATGCTCCCTGAGGCAGGGTTCAATCAGCACCCGCTCGCCGATCCGCTCCGCGCTCACGCCTTCCCCGACGGCGGCGATCCGGCCGCAGACATCGGCCCCCTGAATGCGCGGGAACTGGAGGGGCTTGCCCGACCAGCTGGCATCCTCACTGTCAGCGTCACCTTTCGAGTACCAGGCGAGTCGGGTATTGACGTCGGTGTTATTGACGCCGGCAGCGGCCACTCGAATCAGCACTTCGCCCGGCCCCGGGGTCGGCATGGGAAGATCGCGGCGGGCATGAAGCACGTCCGGGCCGCCATGCCCGGTGAGCTGGATGCCGAACATCGTGTCAGGCAGCGTCATCGTTGGTTCTCCTCATCAGTTGTTGGGCAGCCGTCTGGGCCGACCGAATGGCTTCCTCTCCCAGCGTGGGCCAGGCAGCCGAGGCCCCTTCGTGGAGCAGGAAGAGTTCCCCCGCCAGATCCTCGCGTCCGCTCAGGGTCGCCAGTAATCGGCGCATGTCGTGCTTGTGCTGCCTCACCGAGGCATTGACCCGAGGATTGTGGGGAAAGGCGGCGAAGGCGCTCATCGACAGGCAGCCATTGGGCGCTTCGTTTTCCATCCATCGAGACAGACGTTGAAACAGCAATGTGATGGCATCGGTCCCGGGGAGCGGGGCATCCGTCGCCAGGAAGGCGAGATAGCGGGCATGGCGATGATCCAGGGCGCCGATCACCATCGCTTCCTTGGAGGGGAAGTGACGATACAGGGTTCTCATGCTGACCCCGGATGCCTGCTTGATCTCGGGCACGCTGGGGGTGGCGAAGCCCTGCTGGCTGAAAAGCGCCTCCAGCTGTGCCGCAATCTGATCCTTGTCCATGACACGCCTCATAGGTAGAAAGGTCATTCTACGCATAGGGTAGAATGACCTTTCTACATTCGTCAATGGGCGGCGTGGCACGATCACGTGTATGGAGAGAGCGGTAGGCGGGCGAGCGGACAATCCAGGAGATCGACGCAGTCAGCTTCTAGGGAAACGCTGCACAAATCCCGCCACAGCTGCTTGGCAGCCGTCGGCGGGGTAACATCTGGCCACCCTGTCACCACCTGACCGAGCCACCCGATGAAGCAGACCAAGAAGGGCAACCAGTGGTATTTCGGCATGAAGGCCCATATCGGCGTCGATGCCGTCACCGGACTGACCCACAGTGTCGTTGCCACTTCGGCCAATGTGGCCGATGTCACCATGGCCGGCGCTCTGGTCCGGGAGGATGACAAGCGGGTATACGGCGACGCGGGTTACACCGGCATGTGGAAGCATCTTGACGAAGAGAAGGATGCCCCGGATTCCAAGTGCTGCGTTGCCGCCAAGCGCGGCGCCATCAAGAAGATGGACGACAGCCCGATGAAAATGCTGCTACTGGCGATCGAGAAGGCCAAGGCCTGCATCCGCGCCAAGGTGGAGCACCCATTTCATGTGATCAAGAATCTCTTCGGCTACCGGAAGGTTCGTTACAAAGGGCTGGCCAAGAACGAGGCGCAGCTGTTCACCCTGTTCGCCCTCGGCAACCTGGTGCTGGCGGAAAGGTGCGAGGGGGGATGCTGAGGGGGACAGTGTGTCTTGAATTTGGGTTGGCAGCCGCAAAACCGGCTGCCAGGAAAAACAGGCCACTTAAAGTGGTCATGTAATGACTGCTGAGACGATGATCTGGCCAGGCTGAACGGTTTAGCCGCGCTGAACCGATTTGTTCAGTGGTTCCCTAGAGCAGTGCAAGAGCAGTGCTAGAGCCGTGCCTCGACGCGCTCCAGGATCTGTCGGCTGACCTTGCCCACCAGGGGCCTGGCCGCTCGGTTGACGGCCTTCTCCAGCAGGCGATTACGAATCGTGTAGGTCAGGGTCAGGGCCACCTCGGTACCGCCCTCGACCGGGGTCAGCCGGTAGCAGCCCTGATTGTGGACGCCATCCAGCGACTCCCAGGCCAGCACTTCCGGCGCACGCGCCTCGGTGATGGCGACATCGAAGGTCCAGTCCATCCCCACCGCGTGCACGTGCCAGCGGTAGCGATCCTCACCAAGCGGCTCAATCGCCTTGATCAGGTCGGAATAGTCGGCGAAGTCCTCGACCCGCTCGAGCAGGGCGAAGACCCGCTCCGGGGATGCCTTGAGAATCGCGCTATGTTCGATCGTCGCCATGACGCTCCCTGTGTGACTGCCAACGGCTCGCTCGCCAATCGTCTCCTACCTTGTCGCCGACGGCCGGCGATGTCCAGCCGCGCGTTGTCAGAGGTCGCGCATCAGCAGTGCGAACTCGATGCGCTCGGCCGAGATCGCCTCGCCCGGCACGGGGATGCGCACCACGTGGCCGGAGCCCGGCGCCGCACCGACCGACTCGCCGCGACGGTTCTCGATATGCTCGAGCGCGAAGCGGCGGTTGCCGCCGGGCAGCATCAGCTCCATGGAGTCGCCGACCTCGAAGCGGTTCTTGACGTCGATCTCCAACACGCCGCGATCGGGATCGTAGGCGGTGACCTCGCCGACGAACTGCTGGTGCACGCCCACCGAGTTGCCCTGCTCGTAGTTCTGGTACTGGTCGTGGACATGGCGGCGGTAGAAGCCCTCCGTGAAGCCACGGTTGGCCAGGTTGTCGAGCTCGTCCATCAGGCGCATGTCGAAGGGCCTGCCGGCCACGGCGTCGTCGATGGCGCGGCGATAGACCTGGGCGGTGCGTGCCACGTAGTAGGGCGACTTGGTGCGGCCCTCGATCTTCAGCGAGGTGACGCCCATCTCGGCCAGGCGCGGCACGTGCTGCACCGCGCGCAGGTCCTTGGAGTTCATGATGTAGGTGCCGTGCTCGTCCTCGTACACCGGCATCAGCTCGCCGGGCCGGGAGCGATCCTCGATCAGCGCCGAGAGCTCGTCCTGTCCCTCGGTGCCGCCGGCGGTCGCGGTGTTCATCGACTCCGCGGCCTCGGCGCTGCCGCCACCCGAGGCGATCAGCCCACCGCCCTGGGTGGATGACTGGCCCGGCGTCCAGATGCCGCTGGCGGCGTGGGCACGCGCCGAGTTGGCCGGCACCAGGTCGCCGGTCTCATCCTCGGAGGCCGCCACGGTGTTGTACTTCCAGCGGCAGGCATTGGTGCAGGTGCCCTGGTTGGGGTCGCGGTGATTGAAGTAGCCCGAGAGCAGGCAGCGCCCGGAATAGGCGATGCACAGCGCGCCGTGGACGAAGGTCTCGATCTCGAGATCCGGGCACTCGGCGCGGATCTGGGCGATCTCCTCCAGCGACAGCTCACGCGACAGGATGATGCGGCTGATGCCCTGCTGCTGCCAGAAGCGCGCGGCCGCGTAGTTGACCACGTTGGACTGCACCGAGAGGTGGATGACCTGCTCGGGCCAGCGCTCGCGGATCATCATGATCAGCCCGGGATCGGACATGATCAGCGCGTCGGGCCCGGCCTCGATCACCGGCTCCATGTCGCGCAGGTAAGTCCTGAGCTTGCTGTTGTGTGGCGCGATGTTGGAGGCCACGTAGAACTGCTTGCCCCGCTCATGGGCGTAGGCGATGCCCTTGTGCAGGTTGTCGATCTTGAAGTCGTTGTTGCGCACGCGCAGCGAGTAGCGCGGCTGGCCGGCATAGACCGCATCCGCCCCGTAGGCGAAGGCGTAGCGCATGTTCTTGAAGGTGCCGGCGGGCGACAGCAGTTCAGGGGCTTTCATGGAATTCACCGTTGTCAGGACGATGGCACCGCCGTCGGCCGGAGCCGCGGGTGCAGGGATGGAAGGCGCGAAAGTCTAGCAATTGACACCGATTCTGGCCAGATAAGACGGCCTTGCGTACACTGTCGCGCGCCGGACCGGACCCCGGCGCCCTCTCCCGACGCGTCACTCGATACGCGGCGGGGGCGACAAATTCTCCGACCAGAGTTTCCGACATGACCCACTCCCCCGATCCCGCCACCGTGGTGATCTACTCCGGCGGCATGGACTCCTTTACCGTGCTGCACCGCGCACTGCGCGAGGGCCTCGACGTCCACGCCCTCTCCTTCGACTACGGCCAGCGCCATCGCCGCGAGCTCGAGGTGGCCGAGCGCGTCTGCCGCGAGCTCGGCGTGCCCCATCAGATAGTCGACATCACCGCCATCCACGGCCTGATCGACTCATCGGCACTCACCGACGAAAGCCGCGCGATGCCCGAGGGCGACTACGCCGAGGACAACCTGGCCGCTACCGTGGTGCCCAACCGCAACATGGTGCTGCTGTCGCTTGCCATCGCCAAGGCGGTCAACATCGGCGCCGGCCGGGTCGACTACGGCGCCCACGGCGGCGACCACGTACTCTACCCGGACTGCCGTCCCGAGTTCGTCGAGGCGATGAACGACGTCGCCGGCATCGCCAACTTCGCGCCGGTGACGATCCACGCGCCCTACCTGCGTTCGAGCAAGGCACAGATTCTCGCCGAGGGCCTGGCCATGGGCCTCGACTACGCCGACACCTGGACCTGCTACCGCGGCGAGGCACTCGCCTGCGGTCGCTGTGGCAGCTGCCGGGAGCGCCTCGCGGCCTTCGCCGCCAACGGCGCCGTCGATCCCCTGGGCTATCTACAGCGGCCCGATACCGCCGCCACCACTCAGCGGCCCGATGACGCCGCCGATGCCCAGCAGCCCGATGCCGCCGCCACCGCTCAGCGGCCCGATGACGCCGCCGACTTACCGCGGCCCGACCCCGCAGCCGACGGCTCCGGGCGCCCCGGGCCCGAAGTTGGAGAATCCTGATGTACAGCGTCAAGGAAGCCTTCTACTCGCTGCAGGGTGAGGGGGGCCAGGCGGGCCGCGCCAGCGTCTTCTGTCGCTTCAGCGGCTGCAACCTGTGGTCGGGACGCGAGGCGGACCGCGCCACGGCGGCCTGCCGCTTCTGCGATACCGACTTCATCGGTACCGACGGCCAGCACGGCGGTCGCTTCGCGGATGCCGCCGCCCTGGCCGCCCACCTGGCCGCGCTGTGGCCCGATCACGGCGGGGTGGCTACGCCCTACGTGGTGTTCACCGGCGGCGAGCCGCTGCTGCAGCTGGACGAGGCCCTGGTGGCCGCCATGCACGAGCGCGGCTTCGAGGTCGCGGTGGAGACCAACGGCACCCTGCCGCCCCCCGCCGGCATCGACTGGCTCTGCGTGAGCCCCAAGGGCGACAACCCGCTGGTCGTCACCGGCGGCGACGAGCTCAAGCTGGTCCACCCCCAGGCCGCGGTCACGCCCGAGCGCTTCGCGCGGCTGGATTTCGCCCACTTCTTCCTGCAGCCCATGGACACCGCCCCCGCGGGCCTTCAGGGCGACGGCGCTTCCGACTCCATGGCCGAGACGGTGGCCTACTGCCTGGCCCACCCCCAGTGGCGGCTGTCGCTGCAGACCCACAAGATCGCGGGAGTCGACTGATGACCCTCTTCGTCAACCGCCTCACCCAGCTCGATGCCTCGCTGTGGTGCCCGAAACGTGGCCTGGTCGGCGCCAGCTGGCAGGTCGATGTCGAACTCGACGGCGAGCTCGGCGAGGACGGCATGCTCTTCGACTTCGGCGAGGTGAAGCCCTGGATCAAGGCCTCGATCGACGCCAGCGTCGATCACACTCTGCTGGTACCGACCGAGGCGCCGGGCGTGACGCTGCACGACTGTCGGGAGGGGCTCTGCCTGCGCAGCGACGTCCCCTATCCGCTGGAGATGCGCGCCCCGCGCCAGGCCATGAGCCTGCTGCCCTGGTCCGAGATCACGCCGGAGCGCCTCGCCCGCCATCTGGCCGACGAGCTGATGCGCCGGCCGCCGCCGCGGGTCGGCGACATCCGCCTGACCCTGCGCGAGGAGGCGATCGAGGGCGCCGCCTACGGCTACAGCCACGGCCTGAAACGCCATGTCGGCAACTGCCAGCGCATCGCCCACGGCCATCGTTCGCGGCTGCATGTGTGGCAGGACGGGGAGCGCCAGCCGGCGTTGGAGGCCCGCTGGGCCGACTGGCTCGGTGAGCGCTACCTGGTCGACGCGGCCGACATCGTCGAGGACGACGAGTCGGGCCTCGATGACCGCCTGAGCACCCGCTATCGCGCCGAACAGGGGGAGTTCTTCCTGCGCCTGCCCCGCCGCCGCTGCGCCGTGCTGCCAACCCCCACCACCGTGGAGCACATCGCCGCCTGGCTGGCCGAGGCCATCGCCCGGGAGAGCGGTCGCGCCACCTGGGTCCAGGCCTTCGAGGGGATCGACAAGGGAGCCATCGCCGAGGCGCGCCCGTGAGGTTCGCCACGCCGAGCGCCTCCTCCGGCGAGTGCCGCCCGGGCTGCGGCGCCTGCTGCATCGCGCCGTCGATCAGCTCGCCCATTCCGGGCATGCCCGACGGCAAGCCGGCGGGGGTGCGCTGTCTCCAGCTCGACGAGGCGAACCTCTGCCGGCTGTTCGGCGACCCGCGCCGCCCGGCGGTGTGCGAGCGCTTCGATCACGACCCCGAGCTGTGTGGCGACGATCGCGACGATGCGCTCGAGCGCATCGAGGCCCTGGAGCTCGCCACCTGAGCCGGGGCAAGATCCGATCGTTCTCGGCTCTCTTCTAGAGAATCAAAGGCTGGAGAGAACCGAAGGCTGGAGAGAACCGAAGGCGGGCGAAGAGACAGATCGCCAGCAACGACAGCGGCGCCCCTCGGGGCGCCGCTGTCGTTAGAGGGCATCGTCGGCAGACGCTGTTGGCAGGCCGCGGCCAAGCGTCAGGAGGAGAGGTCCTCGGCGTGGGGCAGGCGACGGTCGAGCAGGCTTCGCCAGCGCATCAGCACCGGGGCATCGCCGTGACTCACCACGCTCAGCAGGCGGCGAAACTCCCCCTGAGCCGCCTCGTCGCGCGGGTCGATCAGCGTCAGCCAGAGCTCCAGCACCGAGAGCTGCTGGTGCAGGTTGCCATCCTCCCGAGCGTGAGCCAGGGCCTGTTCGGCCAGGCTCCTGACCTCATCACGGGAGTATCCCAGGCGGTGGCGGATCCGCGCCAGGTTGAGCGCCAGCTCCGAGACGAACAGCGTGGTGCGCTCGCGGGCGATCATCAGGCACTGATCGAGGTAGGCCTCGGCGCGGGAGAGCTCGCCCAGCGCCACGCAGGCATCCACGTACCAGAGGGCCGGGCGCTGGTAGGGATCACGCCCGGTCACCTCGGCAAGCTCCTCCAGGGCCGCCTCGATCTTGGCCAGGCCATCGCGGTCGCCCGCCAGCGCCCGCTGCCATCCGAGCACGCAGCGCGAGGCCACCTGCCAGAGGTGCAGGTCCGGCGTGCCGGTCAGCTCGAAGGCGCGCTCGGCGCGCACGGTGGCCAGGTGCACGTGGCCCAGCTGGCGGTAGAGGGCCGCAGCGTACATCAGCGCCATGGCCAGGCTGCCCGGATGGTTGATGCGCTCGGCCAGGCGAATGGCCGACTCCACCTGCCGCTCGGCCCGCTGGTAGTCGCCGCGCAGGCAGAGCGTCCAGCCCTGGAAGCAGGCCGCGGCCACCTGGGGATGATCGGAGAACGGCAGCCACTCGATCATCATCGGGGCGTTGAGCGGGTCGATCTCCTCGAGATGGTCATAGGCCTGGGAGATGCGCCCCGCCCAGTACTCGCAGCTGGCGCGGGCGAAATCGGCCAGGCGCCGATAGCGGGGATCCTCCAGCCGATCGGCCAGGCCGGCCAGCCGCGAGGCCAGCGAGAAGGCGTCGGCATGGGCATGGCGCTGGCTGCAGCCCACCCACAGCCCCCACTTGACCAGGAAGGCCTGCTCCAGATCGCCGCCCTCCTCCGGGCTCTCCGCCTGCTGGGCCAGCAGTTCCCGAGCGCGCACGAAGCTCTCGTGGGCGGTGGGCGAGCCGTGGCCCTCCAGGGCGAAGGCCGCCTGGCCCCGCACGGTGAGCAGGCTGATCTCACGCTCGGCCTGATCCTCGACGTGGCGCAGGCTGGCCAGGCCGAAATCGGCCATCTTCAGCGCCGTGCGGTTGGCGCTGACCTTGAGGGCCTCTCGGGCGGCCAGCTCGAAGTAGCGAGCGCCGCGCGCATAGTGGCCGCTGCGCCGCAGGTGGGTGGCGAAGTCGCCGGGATGGCGACTGATCCACATCGGGAAGTGCTCCTCGATCAGACTGACTACCTGGCGGTGGATGCTGACCCGCACGTCGCGCGGACAGGCCAGGTAGGCGGCCTCCTGAAGCAGCTGATGGGTGAACTGGTACTCGCGCTCGGCCGACTCGCCCTCGGTAGGCTCGATGATCTCCAGGCGGCGCATGTGCTCCAGCGCCGTGGAGAGTCGACTCATCTCCCAGCCGCTGCACTCGGCGAGGAAATCGAGGCGGAAGCGGCGACCCAGCACCGCCGCCACGTGGGCCACCTCGCGGTCGCCGTCGAGCTGGTCGATGCGGCTGGCCAGAAGCCCCAGCAGGCCGTGGGGCAGCTCGTCGAGCTGCACGCTGCGCCCCTCGCGGCGATCCATGTCGACCCGCCGGCAGATCTCCTGCAGGTAGAGCGGGACCCCGTCACAGCGCTCGATGATCTGGCCGCGCAGCCGCGGGCTGAGGTGGATCCGGTAGCGACGCGCCAGCTGGGAGAGCAACCGGGAGGACTGGGTGGGATCGAGCCGCCCCAGCGAGATCTGCTGGTCCCAGTGCAGCCGCGCCGGCAGCGCCTCGCGGCCGTGGTGGCTGGCCACCAGCAGGAAGGGACAGTTGATCGGCAGCCGCGCCTGCAGGCCGGCCAGCACCTTGAAGGAGGGCTCGTCGAGCCACTGCAGGTCGTCGATCATCAGCACCAGGGTGCGCTGGCGGGTCAGCTCGCCGATCAGGCGATGCAGCAGCCCCACCACCAGCTCCACGGCCTCGCCGCTCTGGGCCAGTGCGGCCATCTCGCGCGGCTCGCGCACGCCGAGCGCCTCCTCGAGCAGCAACCGCGGGTCCGTATCCGGTGCCAGCGCCTCGTCGTCGGCCAGCAGGCGCGATATCGCGGCCTCCTCGATGCGCCCGCCCAGGTGCCAGCGCAGCAGCTGGCGCGCCACGCCGTAGGGCTCCTGCACGGAGAGCCGGGTGGTCGGCTGCCAGCAGATCGCCGCCTCGCGGCTCTGCTCGAGCTGGCGAAAGCCGACCAGCAGTGCCGACTTGCCGAGTCCCGAGGGGCCGCGCACCAGCACGCTCTGGCGCAGGCCGATGCCGGCGCGGGCCAGGGCGTCGCGCAGCGTGCGCAGCGAGGTCTCGCGGCCCACCAGGCTCGGCGGCAGCGCCTCGCGCCCGCCTTCATTCGCGCCGAGAACGAGCGCCCGCAGGCGCACGCGACCGTCGCTGGCCACCAGGCGCGTAGAGAGGCGCGGCTGCAGGTCCAGGGCCGGCGGCATGTGCTGACTGGCATCCTGGGAGATCACCAGCTCGCTGCCCCCGGCGGCGCTCATCAGATCCAGGGAGCCCTGGGTCACCTGACCCAGCGGGTCGACCAGGTGGCGCTCCGGCAGATACACCACGCGCCCGCTGTCGAGCCCCGCGGCCAGCTCGATGCTGGGTGGCTCGCCCTCGCCGCTCCAGTGACGCAGCGACTCCTCGGGCAGCACGCGGCGGCAGTGCTCATAGAGCGCGACCAGCTCGGCCAGCTGATGGGCCGGGCCGTGGGTGCCGAAGCAGGCCAGCCCCAGGCCGCCGGTCGCCCCGGGCAGCCAGAAGCCGCCCAGGTGGTGACACTGCTGCTCGAGCCAGCGCATCAGCTCGACCTGCAGCGCCAGGCAGGCGCGGGCATCGGCGCGATCGGAGAGATCGGCCTTGAGGCGCAGGCGGATGGCCATGACCGAGAGCTGACGCTGCTCGATCTCATCCTCGCGCAGCGGCGCACTGTCCGAGGCCAGGGTCCGCGAGAAGGCCCCGCTGGGCCCCAGCGGCGAGCCCTCGGCCGGCGCATCGGACCAGTAGCGGGCGAGCTGCAGGAAGGCGGGCTCGGGCTGCTGACCGGAGAGCGCCAGCAGCTGCAGGTAGGCGTTGTACTGCTCATGGGCGGCGGCCAGCTGCCCCTGCTCGGCGAGCTGGCGCACCAGCCGCTCATGGAAGGGGCCATAGCCCGAGAAGCGGCTGACCAGCGCCTCCAGCACCTCGGCGGGCACCGGTTCCTGGTGCTCGAGCACGCCTTCGGCGAAGCGGATCACCCGCTGGCGCCACTCGTTGCGCACCTGCACCAGCCAGCGCTGATATTCGGCGCAGCTGGAGAGCTGCAGCTCCTCGACGAGATCACCCCGGTAGCAGGCCAGCGCCGCCTCGAGGGTGGCCACGTCGCCGGGGCCGTCGAGCAGCGTCTGCAGGCGGTGCATGTCGAAGCGCCAGGGTTCCGGCAGCCGGAAGGCGATGGTCTGGCGGGACACCGCCAGCACCCGTTCGGCCTCGTCACCCAGCGACTGGCGCAGGCAGTGCAAGGCGTGACGCAGGTTGGTGCGCCCCGACGACAGCCCCTGGTCGGGCCACAGCAGCTCGGCCAGGGTGGCGCGGTTGACGGGCTGGTCATGCAGCAGCAGGTAGACCAGCAAGGCCTTGACCTTGTCATAACTGAACTGGGTCAGGACGTCGTCGCCCAGGTTCAGTGAAAAGTGGCCGAAGAGTGCCAGGTGATCCCGGTCGTTCTCGTATATGTCGTCGGCTGCATCCCGCATGGTGAGCATTCCTGCGTGGCGGAAGTGATGGCCTCAGGCCGGCACACCGCTGTGAAAACGAAAGACCGTGTCCGGCATGGTGACCAGCTCGGCCTCGCGATCGGAAAAGAAGGCGATGCGTTCGTCGATGGGCGCCGTGGCCAGGCGGCGCGCCAGCATCAGATAGTCCTCGAAATGGCGACCTTCCGACTTAACCAGACTGCGGTAGAACTTGGCAAGTTCATCATCCAGGTGCGGAATCAGCCGGGCGAAGCGCTCGCAGCTGCGCGCCTCGATCAGCGCCCCGATGATCAGGATATCGATCAGCCGCTCGGGCTCCTCGCCGCGAACGTGCCGGCGCAGCCCCTCTGCATAGCGCGACGCGCTGATATGGCGATAGACGATCCCCCGCGCCTCCATCAGCTTGACGACCTGCTCGAAGTGCAGCAGTTCCTCCCGGGCGAGCTGGCTCATCTTGCTCAGCAGCAACGGCTGGTCCACATAGCGATAGAGCAGGCTCATGGCCGTGGAGGCCGCCTTCTTCTCGCACTGGGCGTGATCGATCAGCAGCAGTTCGGGGTTGTCGAGCGCCCAGTCCACCCAGGCATCCGGAGTGGCACAGGGCAGGAAGGACAGCAGCTCGGCGGGCATCAGGTCCGGGCAAGCGGGCGATTCGAGGGTGTCGGTCGAGGGCATCATGGTGTCGGCAGGTCGGAGGAATCGAAGGAGGTCGCAAGGCGCCGGTCCGCGGTGGCGAGCAGGTCACGGGCGATCGCGGCGTGCAGTGAGGCGGCGTCCTGGTGTTCGCGGCCGGCCAGGCCATAACGCGCGAGCTCCTGGATGCGCCCGCGGCCCACCCGCAGCAACTCCACGGCACGGGAGAGCGCCGGCTGATCCTCGCGGAAACGGATGCGATAGCGTTGCAGCTGGGTCTCGAGGAGCGCGGCGTCCTCGACCACCAGGTGGCGCGCGGCAACCTCGGCACGCAGCTGGTCGATGTCGGCCAGGCGGGCGCGGCGCTCGCCGCCGCTGTAGGCCGGCCAGTCGCGGATCTCGCTGTCGGTGCGCTGACAGCCGCGACACACCCGGTCTCCCAGGGTGGTCGAGCAGACGCCGACGCAGGGCGAGACGATGCGCTCTCCCATATGACCTCCCGTTGACGTTCAGGTGTATTGGCAAACGTTCATGGTACCGCGCGGGGCGACGCTCTGGCATCCCGAAGTTACCCCCCGTTCGCCACCGCCGACCAAAGTTCAAGGCCCCAACCACGGGCTCAACTTAACATTGTCGACAGTTTCATCTATCATCTCGGCACCGCTGACACCCTGGCCAAACCGGGCGGGTCTGCCAGACTCGCTCCGTGCCGATGCGTGCCGTTCGTCGAGATCTCGATGAGCATCGCCGGCCCTGGCCGCCACTACCGATGAGGGTCCCCACGTGCTTGAAGCCTATCGCCAACATGTCGAGGAGCGCGCCGCCGAGGGCGTGCCGCCGAAGCCGCTGAACGCCGAGCAGGTCGCCGCTCTGGTCGAGCTGCTGAAGAACCCGCCGGCCGGCGAGGAGGAGTTCGTCCTCGACCTGCTCACCAATCGCGTTCCGCCCGGCGTCGACGAGGCGGCCTACGTCAAGGCCGGCTTCCTCACCGCCATCGCCAAGGGCGAGGCCGAGTCGCCGCTGATCGACCGCATCCACGCGGTGAAGCTGCTGGGCACCATGCAGGGCGGCTACAACATCGTCTCGCTGGTCGAGCTGCTGGACGATGCCGATCTGGCCCGCGAAGTCGGCGAGCAGCTCAAGCACACCCTGTTGATGTTCGATGCCTTCCACGACGTGGAAGAGCGCGCCAAGGCCGGCAACGCCGTGGCCAAGGACGTCATCCAGTCCTGGGCCGAGGCCGAGTGGTTCCTCTCCAAGCCGGCGCTGGACGAGAAGATCACCCTCAGCGTCTTCAAGGTGCCGGGCGAAACCAACACCGACGACCTCTCCCCCGCCCCGGATGCCTGGTCGCGCCCCGATATCCCGGTGCACGCCAACGCCATGCTCAAGAACGAGCGTGACGGCATCGAGCCCGAGGAGCAGGGCGTAAAGGGCCCGCTGGCGCAGATCGAGGCGGTGAAGGCCAAGGGCTACCCGGTCGCCTACGTGGGCGACGTGGTCGGCACCGGCTCCTCGCGCAAGTCCGCGACCAACTCCGTGCTGTGGTTCTTCGGTGACGACATCCCCAACGTCCCGAACAAGCGCGCCGGCGGCTTCTGCTTCGGCGGCAAGATCGCCCCGATCTTCTTCAACACCATGGAAGATTCCGGCGCCCTGCCCGTCGAGATGGACGTCGAGAAGCTCGAGATGGGCGACGTCATCGACGTCTACCCGTACGAGGGCAAGGTGTGCAAGCACGGCACCGACGAGGTGCTCACCACCTTCGGGCTCAAGACTCAGCTGATCCTCGACGAGGTGCGTGCCGGCGGACGCATCCCGCTGATCATCGGCCGCGGCCTGACCACCAAGGCGCGCGCGTCCCTGGGCCTCGCCCCCTCCGACGTCTTCCGCCTGCCCGAGCAGCCGACCGACACCGGCAAGGGCTTCACCCTGGCCCAGAAGATGGTCGGCAAGGCCTGCGGCATGGACGGCGTGCGTCCCGGCATGTACTGCGAGCCGAAGATGAGCACCGTGGGCTCCCAGGACACCACCGGGCCGATGACCCGCGACGAGCTCAAGGACCTGGCCTGCCTGGGCTTCCAGGCCGACCTGGTGATGCAGTCCTTCTGCCACACCGCGGCCTACCCCAAGCCGGTCGACGTGGATACCCACCACACCCTGCCCGACTTCATCATGAACCGCGGCGGCGTCTCGCTGCGCCCGGGCGACGGCATCATCCACAGCTGGCTCAACCGCATGCTGCTGCCCGACACCGTCGGCACCGGCGGCGACTCCCACACCCGCTTCCCGCTGGGCATCTCCTTCCCGGCAGGCTCGGGCCTGGTCGCCTTCGCCGCGGCCACCGGCGTGATGCCGCTGGACATGCCGGAATCGGTCCTGGTGCGCTTCAAGGGCGAGCGTCAGCCCGGCGTCACCCTGCGTGACCTGGTCCACGCCATCCCCTACTACGCCATCCAGCAGGGGCTGCTGACCGTCGAGAAGTCCGGCAAGAAGAACGCCTTCTCCGGTCGCGTGCTGGAGATCGAGGGCCTCGAGGACCTCACCGTCGAGCAGGCCTTCGAGCTCTCCGACGCCTCCGCCGAGCGCTCCGCCGCGGGCTGCACCATCACCCTGGGTGATGATTCCGTCGCCGAGTACCTGAAGTCCAACATCACCCTGCTCAAGTGGATGATCGCCAACGGCTACGGCGACCGCCGTACCATCGAGCGTCGTATCCAGGGCATGGAAGAGTGGCTGGCCGACCCGAGCATGATGCGCGCCGACAAGGACGCCGAGTACGCCGAGGTCATCGAGATCGATCTCGAGCAGCTCAAGGAGCCGGTGCTGTGCGCCCCGAACGATCCGGACGACGCCCGCCTGCTCTCCGAGGTCGCCGGCGAGAAGATCGACGAGGTCTTCATCGGCTCGTGCATGACCAACATCGGCCACTTCCGCGCCGCGGGCAAGCTGCTCGAGAAGCAGCCGGCCGGCAGCCTGAAGACCAAGCTGTGGCTGGCGCCGCCGACCAAGATGGACCAGCACCAGCTGACCGAGGAAGGCTACTACGGCATCTACGGTCGCGCCGGTGCGCGCATGGAGATGCCGGGCTGCTCGCTGTGCATGGGTAACCAGGCGCGCGTGGCCGCCAAGAGCACCGTGGTCTCGACCTCGACCCGCAACTTCCCCAACCGCCTGGGCGACGGCGCCAACGTCTATCTGGCGTCCGCCGAGCTCGCGGCCGTGGCCGCGGTGGAGGGTCGCCTGCCGAGCGTCGACGAGTATCGCCGCTACATGAGCGAGTTCGACGCCATGGCCGGCGAGATCTATCGCTACATGAACTTCCACGAGATCGAGGAGTATCAGAACGCCGCTTCCAACGTGATTCCGATCGCTCAGGAAGCCTGATACCCTGACAGTCGACTCCGATGCTCGCAACATCGAAGGCCGCCGCTCGCGGTGGCCGGAGCCGATGACAGAAGCGCCCCTCCGGGGGCGCTTTTTTTTGGCTTTCCTCTCTGCTCTTCAGCGTCCACCGGGCGGCGTCTGCCACCAAAGGGGGGCCTGTCGTTGTGCCCCGAGCGTGGCATCATCGATCACTCTCGATATCAAGCCCGACATCAGGAGCCATCCCCGTGAGCCAGATCGTTACCCCGGATATTTGCGACGCCTACCCCGAGGTTCAGGTGCTCGACCCGATCTTCGTCAACGCCGGCGGCCTGGAGGCCTTCTATGGCCCGATTCGCACCGTCAAGTGCTTCGAGGACAACTCCAGGGTCAAGGAGGCCGTGGCCGAGCCCGGTGACGGCGCCGTGCTGGTGGTTGACGCCGGCGGCTCGACCCGCTGCGCCATGCTCGGCGACATGCTGGCCGAGCAGGCCGCCGGCAACGGCTGGGCCGGCGTGGTGATGTACGGCTGCGTGCGCGACGTCGACGTGCTGGCCGAGACCGAGCTCGGCATCCAGGCGCTGGGCGCCCACCCGCGCAAGAGCGAGAAGCGCGGCGAAGGGCAGCGGGACCTGCCCGTGACCTTCGCCGGCGTGACCATCGAGCCCGGCCAGTGGCTCTATGCCGACAACAACGGCATCCTGATCGCCGACGAGCGGCTGGACCTGGAACGCTGAGCCGCACTATTTGCTCATGATGGCCCCGCGAGCGTCCGCGGGGCTCGTCGGCCATGCGGCAGGTCCGCCGGCGGATCCGTACGGTGCGCCCAGGGCTATCGCAGTTACGAAAGCTGAGGGGCGCTGGGGGCAAGCCGATGAGGAGGTCCTACGCCAGGGGTGAGGAGGATTCCTCCGAACGGGCTGGCCATGGATGGCCAGCACCGGTCCTGCAAGCGGAGCAGGATGCGAGAGCGCCGCAGGGCGTCGGTAGCGCCCAAGGAAGGGTTCACAGCGCCTCCTCAATGGTCCGGCACCCCGGGGCTTGCCCCCAGATCAGCCCCGAGCGATGGGAGCTATCTGCGATAGCCCTAACGGTGCGCCCCCTTCTCTTGCCCGAACGGGAGACGCGATGTCACTCTGAGGGCATCGAAGTCACCCTTGGGCGTCCATGCTGGCCCTGTCACGACTGAGCGGCGACGTGCTGCGCACCCTGCGCGAGCACCTGCGACCGCTGATCGCCTATCACCTCTTCTTCACCCTGCTGGCCTCGAGCCTGCTGCTGCCGGCCGTGGGCTGGACGCTGTCGAGCCTGCTCGGGGAGTTCGGCCGGCCGGTGATCACCAACGGCGAGCTGCTCGCCCTGCTGATGAGCCCGACGGGACTCGTGTGGCTGCTGGCCGCGGTGGGCCTGACCTTCCTGGTGCTCTACCTGCAGCAATCCGGCATGATCCTCGTCGCCGTGCGTCCTCACGGTCAGCACGTGCGCCTGGCCTTCGAAGCGCTCTGGGCCACGCTGCGCCGCTTGCCGTCGATCGGCGGCCTGATCGTGATGCAGGTCGGCACCCAGCTGCTGCTGCTCATCCCCCTGGCCTTCGCCCTGGGCGGACTTCACGACCTCTTCCTCGGGGATCTGGATCCCTACTTCGTGCAGCGCGTGCGTCCCCCGGCCTTCTGGGCCTTCCTCGCCAGCGCCCTGGTGCCGGTGCTGGCCTGGGCACTGCTGGCGGGCGGCCTCTACGTGCGCTGGCACCTGGCGCTGACGGTGCTGACCCTGGAGGCGCTGCCTCCCCGGGCGGCTCTCGCGCGCAGCATGCGGCTGACCCGGGGCCAGGGTCGCCACATCGCCGCGGCGGTGCTGCTGTTGCTGATCGGCATCGTCGGCCTGCCCCTGCTCGCCACCGCCCTGTTCGACCGGCTGGTCACGCCGCTGCTGTGGTGGCTGCCCGAGCGCCACGCGGTGCTGATCCCGGCCATGCTCGCCTACCTCACCGCCTACCTGCTCATCACCCTGGCCATCGCCTTCGGCGGCATCGCCGCCAATGCCCTGCAGGCCACCTGCCTCTACCTGCGGCTGGCCCACCGCGAGCCACGCCCCGAGCCTCCCTCGCCCGGCAGCCATCCGCGCCGCCTGGCCTGGGCCGTGGAGCTCGCCGTGGTGCTCTTCGCCATCGGCCAGGCCTGGCTGATCGTCAACCGCTTCGAGATCCGCGACGAGGTCGAGATCATCGCCCACCGTGGCAGCTCGCTGAAGGCGCCGGAGAACACCCTGGCCGCGCTGAATCAGGCCATACAGGACGGCGCCGACGGCATCGAGATCGACGTGCGCCTCACCGCCGACGACCGCGTCGTGCTCTACCACGATGCGAGCCTCAAGCGATTGACCGGCGATGATCGGCAACTCGGCACGCTGCCGCGGGCATCCCTGGAGGCCTTCGATGTCGGCCGCTGGTTCGACCCCGCCTTCGCCGGCGAGCGGATCCCGGGGCTGGATCAGGCGCTGGCGACGGTGCGGGGACGCGCCTGGCTGATGATCGAACTCAAGCCCGACCCGGGGCGTGAACTCGACCTGCTGGAGGCGGTCATCGCCGACCTGAAGCGGGAAAGGGGCCATCGCCTGGCCTGCCGGGCCCGCGCCGAGGACCGCGTGAGCGCCCTGGCCTGTGGCGACCCCGATATCATGGGGCAGATGCGCGTGGCCACCCGCTCGCCCTGGCTGCTGCGCGAGGCGTCGCGGCGCGAGCCTCGCCTGGGCACCACCCTGCTGGCCCAGCTGGTGCTGTCGGGTAGCCTGGAGCGTCGCGGCTTCGATGCCCTGGCGCTGCGCCACAACCGCATCGACGACGAAGAGATCCGCCTGGCCGGGCACTACGGTTACGCGCTGCACGCCTGGACCCTCAATGAGCGCAACGCCATGTCACGACTGATCGACCTGGGGGTGGACGGCATCATCACCGACCGCCCGGCCCTGCTGGCCGGGCTGATCGCCGAGCGTCGGCGCCTGGGCGATGGCGCCCTGCTGCTGGTCAAGCTGCGCAACTGGCTGAGGAGCTAGCGGGCCCGTGGTGCTATCGCGGTGGGTTTCACTCTCCCAGCACGACGCCCTCGCGGCGTGGATCGGTGTCGCCGACGAGGCCTTCCTCGGTGCGCCGGATCGCCTGCAGGCCGCCGGTCGGCTCGCGCTCCTCCACCTCGTGACCCAGCTCGCGCAGTGCCTCCAGGGTAGCGGGCGGAAAGCGGCCCGCCTCCAGGGTGACCGGGCCACCCAGGGTGCTGGCATGGGGCAGGGAAAGCGCGCGCTCGACGTCCAGCCCCCAGTCGAACATCGCCACCAGCGCGCGGGCGGTGTCATGAATGATGGCCGCGCCCCCTCGCGATCCCAGGCTCGCCACCAGGGCACCGCCGTCGCGCTCGACGACCAGCGTCGGGCTCAGGCTGGAACGCGGGCGCTTGCCTGGCTCCACCCGGTTGGCGATGGGCGTGCCTTGATCGTCCGTGGGCGTGAAGGAGAAGTCGGTCAGGGCATTGTTGAGCAGGAAGCCTCCCGGCATGCCGGTTCCCCCGCTGGAGAGGATGCGCGCGCCGAAGGCTTGCCCGAGGGAGCTGGTCATGGCCAGCGCGTTGCCATGCTCATCGACGATACTGATGTGGCTGGTGCCCGCTTCCGGCTGCGTCGGCTGCGCGGCCCAGGCGGTGGCCACGACACCGGGGTTGCCCGGACTCGCGCCGCCACTGCCCAGGCTCTGCGTCGCCTCGATCAGGGCGGCGCGTTCCGCCAGATAATCGGGTGCGATCATCAGCGACCAGTCCCCCCCGGGCGCCTCGACGAAGGCCGGATCGGCGATATAGCGCCCCCGGTCGGCGAAGGCCAGCCGCGAGGCCTCGAGGAAACGATGCAGCCACTCGACGCCGGGAAGGTCGTCCTCCAGGCCAGCCTTCGAGGGCGGTAGCTGCGCCAGGGTGCCAAGGATCTGCATCACGGTCAGGTGCCCCGAGGAGGGCGGTGGAAAGCCGCAGACGCGATAGTCCTGCCAGTCGATGCAGAGCGGCTCGCGCTCCTTCGCCGTGTAGGTGGCGAGATCCTCGAGGCTCAGGCTGCCGGGGATGGCGGGATGGTTCTGCACCCGCCCCACGATGTCCCGGGCGACCTCCCCGGTGTGCAACACCGAGCTGTCCTGCTCGGCGACTCGCTGGAGGATCACGGCGAGGGCCGGATTCTTGAGGCGGTGTCCCTCCGGCAGTGGCGCTCCCTCATCGGTGAAGAAGAAGCCCGAGGCCTGAGCGTCGTCACGCAGGGTCTCGGTGTCGTCCAGGCTCGCGTGCAGCCTGGCACCGACCGGAAACCCATCGTCGGCCAGGGTGACGGCCGGCTCGAAGAGCACGGCCCAGGGCAGGCGCCCGTGCTCGTCGTGGGCCGTCTCCAGCATGCGCAGGGTGCCGGGCACGCCGACCGAACGGCCGCTGGCCACGGCCTTCATGAACGCCAGAGGCTCGCCGTCCTGCCCCAGGAAGAGCCCTTCCTTGGCCGAGGAGGGAGCGGTCTCACGCCCGTCGTAGGCCCTGACCTGCTCGCCGTCGTGATACATCAGGAAGGAACCGCCGCCGATACCGCTGGACTGGGGTTCGACCAGCGTGAGCACCATCTGCACGGCGATGGCGGCATCGATCGCCGAGCCTCCCGCCGCGAGGATCTGATAGCCGGCGTCGGCGGCCAGGGGATGAGCCGCGGACACGGCGAAGCGCTGGAAGGGACCGACGGGCGCCTTCTCGCTCTCGGCGCTCGCCGGCGGCGTGGCGTCGGGGCGCTGGTACTGGAAGTCCACCTCCCCCAGGGCCGCCGGCGCCAGCAGCAGCGGGGAGAGGATCAGCAGCAGCGTCGCCGCGTGACGACGGGCGTCGGGGAGGATCATGGCCATGGCTCCTTGTCTCGGCTCGGGACCATGTCAGCATAGGTGAGAGCGACTCGGGCGTCGCGACGCCTAGCGGCGACAGCGCCAGGCGGCCAGCAGGCTTACGGTAGCAAGTGCCAGCAGTCCGGCGGCGGTCCAGCCCAGGACCTCGACGAGGCGGTGAAACTCCCCGGGGGCCTCGTCGGGGCGAAAGGCCATGCCGTATTCGGCCAGGCGGCTACCGCCATAGAGCAGCAGGGTCAGCAGGCCCAGCGGCAGCGACGAGCGCCGACGGGCCAGCCAGCAGGTCAGACGCCAGGGCTCCGAGGGAGCCTTGGGGCTACTCCTCTGAGGCGAGGCCTTGGTCGTGGCCTTGGGGGGCGCCTTGGCAGAGGCCTTGGGCGCGGCCTTCGGTCGATTCGGTGCCCGACGCGTCTTCTGCCGGGACGCCGAGCCGCCTCCTCCGCGCAACCGGCGGCCCAGCCAGCGCCCCATGCCGATCAGCCCCCAGCCCAGGGTGAAGCAGACGGAGAGCGCCAGGCCTCCCATCACCAGCAAGTATGTCATCCCGATCGATTCCCGCGTCGCCTGTTAAGGGGGCGCCATCTTGCCAAATTCTCGCCGTCCTGTGGGGCGCGTCGCCCAGGGCACCGCGATCAGGGCACCACGATCAGGGGAATCGGCAGCCGCGCCAGCAGGTCGGGGTCCTGCTCGGCCAGCCGCGCGAGCCGAGGGCGATGCAGCAGCAGCGCGCCGCTGGTCGCCGGCGCGAAGGTGAAGCCGTTGGGCCCGGAGAGCAGCAGAGTAACGTGCTCGCGAGCCACGCGACGAACGGCCTGCGCGCTTCGCGCTAATTTGGGATATCTATTTTGACGGCAGACCCAGAGCTGCTGACGAACTGGTGGCAACAAACCGGGCGGGAGTAGCGAAAACAGCCGGGGCCTTTTGGGCGCCCGGCTTGAATGAGACGTTCGATGCGGCTCAGGAGGTTTGCGCAGCGCTCTTCCCCGCGCCGACGCGAGACAGCAGAACGTAGCCCAGAAACGCCACCAGTATGGAATCCACGGACGGAATACCGCTTAGCGTGAACCAGCCGTTCACGGTGCAGAACCCCACGAATGAGGCCACCCCCCAGGCCACAAAGGTCCTCGGCTTGATGGCCGCGTCGCTGTCCAGCCGCGCCTCGTCAAAACCTTTGCGACGGTTGACCAGGTAGTCGGCAATGTAGATGCCGCACACCGGTGGTGTCGCAATACCCAGAAACAGCAGGAAGGGGATAAACCAGCCCATGATGTCCATGCTGCCCACAACGGCAGCCAGCACTCCCAGCGCCACAGTGATCTTCCATTTTGCAAAAGCGCTGAACAGCGTGGACACCACCAGAGTTCCCTGGAACATATTGCCTGCGTTGCCGGTGATGCAGGCAAATATCAGCAGTATGGTAGCCGGCAAGGTTGTGCCGATGATGGCCATGGCCGCCAGCAGCGAGTCCTGGGAGGTCATGGAGCCCGGCACCGCGCCCACCAGAAACAGCACCGGATAGGCCACACCGAAGGTCAGCAGGCCGGCTATGATGGCGTGCTTGCGGTTGTGGACGAAGGCGCCGAAATCCGGCGAGGTGGCCACCAGCACAATGATAGTGCCCACGATGGAAGACACCGCTGCACCAAAGCTAAGGTCACTGACTTTTTCCGCGATGGCCGGCGGCACCTCGCTGGTCAGCGCCAGGTACAGGATGTAGAACATCAGCAGCGCGATGATGGGCACCGCAAACCTGGCCACCTTGCCAAGCGCCTCGAAGCCGAAAGCGGTGGAGGCGACAAAGATCACGCACCCGAAGGTCACGATGGCGGGTATTGGCAGCTCAAGGCCAAACTGGCGCGACAGCAGATCATGGGCGCTATGGCCAAAGGTGTTGGCGGTGACCGCAATCCAGCCAAACAGGCTGATGGCCATCAGAATATTGATGGCAACCGCGCCCTTTCTGCCGAACGAGTATTTCACAATACCGTAGGTGGGCATTCGTGCCCGCTCACCAATGGAAATATTGATGGCCGCCAGCAACGCCAGGATGATGCTGCCGGCGGCGATGGCAATGGCCGCCGTGCCCAGGGTGAGCTGGCTGCCCAGGCTCGAGGACGCCAGCACCACCGGCGTCACCAGTATACCCAGCAGAATAATGGCGACCTGAAAGCCGGAGGCGGAATTACCGGTTGCTTCTGTAGCGCGGCTCATACTCCCTCTCCTTCGGTATAGCGGCGCCAGCCGCCGGTATCGGTGATTTCACGCTGGCCTTCCACCAGCCAGGGCTCGCCCAGAACACCCAGCACTTCGCTGCCATCGGCCAGTTTCACCTTACCGATGGAGAGACCCGCCGGCTCGTTGCTGAGCACGGCGGCAAAGGCCGCCATCGGCAGCTCCCACACTTCCAGTTCCACTTGCGCGGCAGGCTCCAGGGTGCGGATCATCGCCGGATGGTCGTCGTTGATGGACCACAGGCGGTAATAACCGTCGGTTTTGTCTTCGCGCACAAAGCGGCCACCAGCGCTGGTCAGGTTCGGATTCAGTTTCAGGCCGCGCATCAGGGTGCCGTTCACGGCCAAAAGGGCTGTCTCAGTCATGGTGCTTCTCCATCGGGTTAGTGCCAATCCAGGTGCCGGTGTGACGATCCATCGCCTGCATCACGGTGCTGGCTTTGGTAATCAGGCCGAGGCCATCAGGGTTGCCCTGCAAGAATCTCAGCAGCGCGTCCACTTTCGGTTTCATCGAGCCTTCGCCAAACTGGCCCTGCTCACTGAGGGCGCGGGCATCTGCCGGGGTCAGGCTGTCCAGCCACTGCTCGTCGGGCCGGCCGAAATTGATCGCCACTTTTTCCACACCGGTGGGAATAATCAGCATGTCGGCGCGCAACTCGCTGGCCAGCATGGCCGAGGCGACGTCCTTGTCGATCACCGCTTCCACGCCGCGCAGGTTGCCGTCAGCGTCGCGTTCAACCGGAATACCGCCACCGCCGCAGGCAATCACCAGCGCACCACTGTCCACCAGGCTGCGAATGCTCTCCAGTTCAATGATCTCCTGGGGCTCGGGGCTGGCCACGCAGCGCCGCCAGCCACGTCCGGAATCTTCCATAATGTGCCAGCCCAGCTCCGCAGCGCACTGCTCGGCCGAGGCCTTGTCCATGAAAGCCCCGATGGGCTTGTTGGGGGTGGCAAAGGCCGGATCTTGCCGGCTGACCCGGGTCTGGGTGACCAGCGTCACCACCGGGCGCTGCAGGTTACGCCGCTGGAGCTCGTTCACCATGGCCTTCTGGAACATGTAGCCGATGGCGCCCTGGGTATCGCCCACCGCGTAGTCCACCGGCACCGGGGCCACTTCGGGAGCGGCCAGCTCTGAGCGTCGTAAAATGAAGCCCACCTGAGGACCGTTACCGTGGGTCAGCACCATCGACCAGCCCTGCTCGATCAGGTCCACCAGATAGCCCACGCTGTTGCAGACCATCTGGTACTGGTCGTTGATGGAGCAGTGATCGTCGTCGTCAATCAGCGCGTTACCGCCGAAGGCAACGATCGCAAGCGGTTTTCTGGTCATGATGTTCTCCTAGCGACTGATCTGCCGAGCCAGTGCGTTCAGGGCGTCAACAAAACAGGACATGGGCGCAGTGGTGATGCCGGCGCCAATCTGGCCGACACCGGCCTCCTTGTGGGCGATACCGGTGTTGATAATGGGCAGTACCGAGCTGTCCAATACCTTGCGCGCATCAATCCCCGCAGCGGTGGGCGCAAAGTTCAGCGCCGGCAGAGTGAATGCCGGGTTGCTGCCCAAGGTGACGTGCTGCATGGAGCGGCTGTTCTGAGTGGCATCAGCGGGGGTTCCGCCAACGAATTTCACGATGGCGGGAGATGAGGCCATGGCAAAGCCACCCACCCCGGCGGTTTCGGTGATGGCGCTGTCGCCCAGATCGGCGGCAGCATCGTCGACGCCATAGCCGGGGAAGAACAGACCGTCCACCGGATTCGCCGGCGCCTGGAACCAGGTGTCACCGGTGCCGGACAGGCGAATGCCGAAGTTCACGCCGTTGCGCGCCATCACCGTGACCATGGTGCTGCCGGGCACACCTTCGGCGGCCTTGAGCATGCTCTTGCACGCCGCCATGGACAGGTTCAGGAAAAAGTGGTCGTTGGCGGTAATGAAGCGGATGACGCGCTGGATCTGCTCTACCGGTAACGCGGTGCTAAGCAGCGCCGGCAGTAGCTGCTTCAGCAGCAGGCCGGTGGCGGCAATGTTGCGGTTGTGCACTTCGTCGCCCATGTGCAGTGCCTGGGCCATGATCGGCTTCAGCTCAATCGGGCCGGATTCTGCCAGCATGGCTTTCATGGCCTCAGCCAGTTCGGTTCCCATCCAATGCAGGCGTTCAATCACTACATCGCCGTTGGCACCAAACCGCAGCACCTTGCCCAAGCCTTCGTTGAAGTTGCTGAACACACGCTGACTGTTTTCGGTGTTCTCGACCACCCACAGGGGCATCGAGCGGCTGATGATGCCGGCCATGGGGGCCACGGCATCATAATGGTGGCAGGGCTCAAAGCTGACCTCGCCCTGTTCAATCAGCGCTTGCGCCTGCTCCAGAGTGTCGGCCCACTGCTCGTAGAGGATGGCCCCGAGAATGGCGCCCTGCACCGGGCCACACATATCGTTCCATGCAATGGGCGGGCCCGCGTGCAGGATGCGCTTGTGCTTATCCAGAGCCGGTATGGCTTCTCCAGCGCGCATGACGTCAACCAGCATGGGCTGGGCGGCCAGATACTGCGCCATGGCCTGTTCATTGGCCGCTTCAATCTGCGGATGATTCAGCAGGCTGGCCAATACCATGCCACCTTCGCGGTCGCCACCGGCCGGGGGCTGCCAGCTCAGCGCGACGGCATCGCCGCCGGCGCGGGTGATGTTATCGGCAAAGCTTTGCAAACCGACGTTCAGAACCGTCAGTTGCTGATTAAAAAGGGCGTTCACTGTGCTCACCATCTCGCTAAAAAATGAAATAAGGGCAAAACATGCAGTTACAGACTGGCCACCAGGCTGGCGGCCAGATGCGCCGCATGGGCATTGCTGTCGGCCAGTTGCACGCCGGCGTCACGCAAGGCCATTTGGATCTGCTGACGGGATTGCGGGTCGGCATCGGTACCACACACGTGGGCGATAAACACCGGCGGCGCAGTCTGTTGCCGAGCCTGCTCGATCACCGTCAGCAGGTCGGCCAGCGGCTCTTCCGCAGCGCCGTAGCCCAGCACCAGATCAAACAGCACAGCCGCGGTTTCCGGGTCTTGCGCCTCCTGCAGTAAACGCTGGTTGCGCAGCGTAGGGTCGATCATTGGATGCGGACATCCCTGGGTGAAGGCGTCATCTCCCAGGTCCACAATGGTGTGGCCCTGGCTATGCCAGAGGTCGGTCAGTTCGCTGTTGCCTTTTGACGGCGTGTTGGAACTTGCCCGCAAGTCATAGCCCGCAGCAATGATCTGTGCCTCATAGCAGAAGGTGCCGCCGGCAAACACGCCGCGAATATAGCGCTGGGCGTCGCTCAAGCCCGCCGCAAGCCGCGATACGGTGTCGCTGTCGGCCTGGCTGCACGACTGTGCGGCCGGCTTCATCTCGTTGCGGTAAAGCGCCACGGCCACCTCGGCCGAGTGGGCCAGTGAATCGGCGAAGTAAACGCCGTCCAGTGCTGTTGCCGGGCTGCCCTGCCCCAGGAAGTTGACCACCACCGGTTTGGTGATGGAGGCGGCCCGGGCAAGAATCTTGTCGGCGATGGCCTGTGCGGGGGGTTTAGAAATGAGCACGACGACATCGGTTTGCGGGTCGTCTGCCAGCGCTTGCAGCCCATGCAGCATGGACAGTCCGCCCACGTCCTGATGCAGGTCGTGGCCGCCGGTGCCCAGCGCCTGCGACACGCCCTCACCCAGCTGATGAATGCGGCAAGTGGCTTCCTGCAGGCCGGTACCAGAGGCGGCCACCACACCAATCGCGCCACGGCGCACCACATTGGCAAAGCCCAGGGGAATGCCGTTTATGATGGCGGTGCCGCAATCCGGCCCCATTACCATCAGGTTCTTTTCCTGCGCCAGATGCTTGATGGTCCGTTCGTCGGCGATGGAGACATTATCGCTGAACATCATCACGTTCAGGCCAAAGTTAAGCGCCTTGATGGCCTCCGCTGCGGCGTACTCCCCGGGCACGGAAATCAGTGCCAGGTTGGCCTGCGGATGCTGCTCCAGCGCCATAGCAAAGCTCCGTACAGGCTGGGCAGAGGGCGCACCGTCACCGCTGTCATCGGGCTTTGCCGCCAGGGCCTGCTCAGCGGCAACCATGGCAGCATCGCAGGCGGCGGCGTCGCCCTGCACCGCAATCACCAGGTCGCTAGGCTTGGCGCTGATGCTCTCGCCAAAACCGGCGTCCGCAATGCGCGCCAGATTGGCTTCGGTGCCCATCACAACGGACGCTCCTTCGATGCCGTCCATCTGGTCCAGGCGGGAAGAAACCTGCATCAGCGATACCGAATCCTGATACAGGTTTTTAAATACTTTGTGTTGCGTTGCCATAGAAAACCCCGTTCTTTCTAAGTCTCAAAGTGCTGACAGCTGATGGACGGCGTAAACAATGCCGGCGCTGGTGTCGGCGCCGGAACTGGCGCCAATGGCCAAGGTGGCGTGCAGCGCCTGCTGTAACGGTAAGTCGTCAGTGCTGTGCAGGAGGTGGTACACAAGCCACTGCACCGGTTGCGAGAAATGCCCAGACAGCGCCAGCTGCAGGTAATGGGCGCTGACATCGGTGGTCCGACAGGTGTTGAGCAATCCCGGTGTGGCCAAGCGCTGAAACACCTGGTCCGCCTGCGGCCATAACGGCCGTAAACCGTGGGCTGCAGCCAGCACACCCAGCAGAAAATCATCGCCGGCCGGTGTCAGCCCCTGGCCCTTTCCCAGGTTGCCGAACAGCGCTTCAGGACGTGCCCGCAGCTGCGCGGGCACGCTCAGCCCGGCGGCATTCAGGTAGTCATCCAGACTTGCGGGGCGGCCCAACACCGAGCTCACGTGCCCAAGCAGTGCCTTCTCGAGCGCGGCCAGATCGCGTTGCAGCCGTGAATGATCCAGCGCGGCGATCAATGGTGCCCTCTGCCAGGGCTGCGCCGTGGTGGTATTCACCTGGACACGCCGTGACGGCCTGAAGCGGACGACACCGCCGCGCATGAACGCCCCGTCGCCCGCCCGCAGTGCGGTCGCCAAATTGCCAAGCGTCATTAGAGCGCACTGAAAGGCAGTGGGTGTGGCGGGCAACGAAGTGTCCAGAATCGACACCCAGGGTGTATCGCGCAGGCCGGTGACGATATTCACCGAACGCTCAAATACGCTGTGCACTTGGCCATCAAATGACTGGCGGGGGCACAGATAGCCGCAGCTTTGGGCGATTATCATCGCGCCGACCTACTTCAGCCCGGCAATGATGTTGTCGGCGTTGGTCACCCATCCACAGATGGCGCCCTGAGCCTTGATCATCTCCAGCGCGTACTTCTGGAATTCAGGGAAGTAGGAGCCGGTGCAGTCTTCTGGAATGATGCACTCGTAACCACGATCGTTGGCTTCACGCACGGTGGTGTTCACGCACACTTCGGTGGTCACTCCGCAGACAATCAGGGTTTTGATGCCGCGGCTTTGCAGGATCAGATGCAGGTCGGTCTGATAGAATGCACCCTTACCCGGCTTGTCGATAATCGGCTCGCCGGCCACCGGGTAGAGTTCCGGAATGATGTCATGGCCATTCTCACCACGCACCAGAATGCGGCCTTTGGGACCTTTCTCGCCAATGAACGTTTTACCACCACGGGTCAGTTTGGCCGGTGGGCAGTCGGTCAGGTCCGGGCGATGGCCTTCGCGGGTGTGAATCACCATCAGACCGACGTCACGGGCAGCTTGCAGAACACGACCACAGGGCTCGATGGCGCCGCGTACCAAGGAGACGTCGTTACCCAAGGCTTCTCCGAAACCGCCTGGCTCAACGAAATCGCGCTGCATGTCAATCACCACCAGTGCGGTGGTTTTCGGATCAAAATCCAGGGAAAACGGATCGGCTTGAAATGTTTTCGTCATGATGTAAATCCTCTTCGACTGTGGGTGAAAGGCTCGTCATCAAGAGCTAAAACCGATATTAGACCCACCAAAAAAGTGGCAAAAGTGAGCAAATCTGAGCGGTGAGAACAATTAATTTGATGAATGACGAGGGAAGCTGACAACAGGGAGGACTCAGAACGGAGTGAAACAGCGGAAGATCAGAATCGAGCTTGATTCGACCGCATCATCGAATTTTTTGATCAGTGGTTTCGACTTTTTTGCCCAGTGCAGTGGCAATAAACTGATCCAGATCACGAGCGGATCACTGGCACCAGCGCAGCCGGTTCTCGCTGCGGGTCAGATAGTCAGTGCACCATTGCAGAACCGGACTTTCGCGATTGGCGTGCCAGGCATAAAACAGCTGGGTAGGCTGCTTGTGTTCGACGATCGCTTTTTTGAGCAGCCAGCCTTCGTCCAGCCATTCTCGAATACGGTGATGGGGCACGTAGCCGATGCCAATGCCCCGCTCGATCATGTTGATGGCAACGGTCAGATCCGGCGCATAAATGATTTTCTGCCCCGCCAGGGACCAGGTATCCTGCGGCAGGATATGCAGCGAGGTATCTCTCACCACAATCGCCGGATAGGCTCGCAGCGCCTCGGCGCCGAGCACTGCCGTGCGCCGGGCTAGCGGATGCTGACGGGCCACCACAAAATCCCAGTCAATGTGGCCAATCGACTGATACACGATACCCTCGAGTTTCGGCGCGGCGTGTGGCGCACCAATCACCAGGTCAGCTCGCCGGTCGTAGAGCGCGTCCCAACAGCCGTTGTACACCTCAGTTTTCACGCTGATACGGGTGGCGGGAAACTGGCGGTCCAGCTGCTCGATAAAATCCACCAGCCCTTCACGGTTGACGATGTTATTGATGGCCACCGAGAACGACACCTCTGCGCCAGCGCTGATCATCGCCGTATTGCGCACCAGTTCGTCATACGAATCCACCAGCCACTGGCTCTGGTCAATAAAATACTGCCCGGCATCGGTCAGGCGCGCCTGGCGGCCGCTGCGGTCAAACAGCGGAAACCCCAGCTCGTCCTCTAGCTTTTTAACCGTGTAACTCACAGATGACGGCACCCGGTTCAGGCGCTCGGCGGCCACAGCGAAACTGCCGCATTTGGCAATCAGGTGAATGGTGGTCAGAACATCGCGGGAAAAGGGCATAGGATAGATAGCATCGCATCAGGTAAAATGGCACCCGGCTGAAGGGATGTGAACTAGTGCGCCATTATGGCAGCTATTACTGTGCCGAACACCGGGCGGGCAACAGGCAGTCCGCGCGCGCTGGCTTATCAGGCCATCGGTGTTGTGACCATCGGCAAGGTAAACGGCTGCAACAGGGCACGACCCAGAGCAGCAGGGCAATGGGCGCCTAGAGCGCACGCAGCAAAACTGCTCAACGGTGCCAAGTGGCATCATGTCGGCGACGACTTTTCGCGCGCCAGATTAAAAGTCATGCCGCGCAATTGGGCCATACGGCGGGCAGTAAAGGTGCAAGAGCGGCTTTGTCATCGCGCCAAAACGGGTATCGTGTGGGCACTCCTAAATCGCTCCCTCCTGCCCCCACTGGAGATGTTCGAGATGACGTTGCGGGCGCTGCTCGCTTCCATCGCTGCTGCTCGGCGCCGTCAGTTCGCCAACTCAGGACGATACCCTGTGTCTGGGCAGCGGCGAGTAGGCCAGCACCTATGTGCTCAGGGCGGTCCTCGAGGACGCCGGCCATGAGAGGGAGATCCGCTCGGTGAGCCTGGCCGCAACCTGGCAAGGACTCGCCGAGGAGCAGCCGACGATCACCGCGATCCTGGTCGCTTCGCCTGGAGCTATGACGGCCCGGATCTGATGGAGACCAACCATCGCCCGTGTATCAACATCACGATGCACTACGGCGCTCTCGACCTCGATCTCCCGGCAGGCCCGGGAATGGGCGGCGATCAAGCCCCGGGCGCCCTCCTCCCCAGTAAGCGCGGCCAGGCGCCGACAGGTTTCCGGCGCAGTGGCCGGCATGTTGTACCGCCAGGCAGCCGGCGGCCCAGCCAGCGCCCCATGCCGATCAGCCCCCAGCCCAGAGTAAAGCAGACGGAGAGCGCCAGGCCTCCCATCACCAGCAAGTATGTCATCCCGATCGGTTCCCGCGTCGCCTGTTCAGGGGGCGCCATCTTGCCAAATTCTCGCCGCCCTGTGGGGCGGCATCGTTCAGGACGATCGCCTGGGCCATCGCGACGTCGCTCAGGGCACCGCGATCAGGGCACCACGATCAGGGGAATCGGCAGCCGCGCCAGCAGGTCGGGGTCCTGCTCGGCCAGCCGCGCGAGCCGAGGGCGATGCAGCAGCAGCGCGCCGCTGGTCGCCCGCCGGAGCCGGTGTTCGAGATCCCGCGCATCGCTCGCCTCCAGGACCTCTTCGCCCTCGAACAGCCGCGCCAGGGCCTCCGGGACCTCCATGAGGGAGGGCTCCTGTGCATCCGTTTCGGCCAGGGTGCGCAGGGGGCCGTGAGCCAGCGGCAGCCGCTCATCCCAGATGATCACCGTGCAGGGCGCCTCCAGCATCAGGGCGCGGCTGGTTGAGCCCAGCCGCACGCCCCAGTGCCCCGAGAAGCCGGCCTTGCCGAGCATCAGCACGTCCCCCGGCCCGGCCAGGGCCTGCGCCTCGCTGACGATCGCGCCGCGACTGATCCTGAGTTCGTGGCGCAGCTCCCGCCCGGCCACCGCGGCCTCCAGCGCCTCGGTCACGCGGCGAGCCTGGCGCGCCTGGCCGACCAGGAGATCGTCGCGAGAGCGCCGGCGCGCCCGCCCCGAGACCGCCCCGATCTCCCGGGCGAAGGGGAAGCCGGCGCTGCTCACAATCTCCTGATCCTCGACGAACAGCGCCACCAGCTCGGCGTGGCGGGCCGCGGCGAGTTCCACCGCGGCGGCCAGCGCGGCCAGGCTGTGGCGCGAGGCATCGAGCAGGGTCAGCACCCGGACGACTCTGACCGCCTTGCCGGCCGAGCTGGCGCTCGGATCGTCACCGAGTGGCGGTCGCGCCTCGTCAGGGGGCATCGTCATCCTCCTCTTTCTCTTCCGCGGCCTCGCCGTTGAGGCCGCGCTCCGCCCGCCGGGCGTGCGTCACCGCCTCGCGGAACTGTGCCAGGCGCTCGGCCACCCGCGCCTCGAGACTGCCTTCGGGGAAGCGCCCCCGGGCGTCGAGTTCGCCGATGGGCAGCCCGGTGAGCAGTGACAGGGCCTCGTCCACCCGGGAGATCGCGAAGACCCGAAAGCGCCCCTGCTCGATGGCTTCGCGCACCTCGCCATTGAGCATCAGGTGACCGACGTTGGTCCTCGGCAGGATCACCGCCTGGCCCGAAAGCGTGCCGCGGGACCGGCAGACATCGAAGAACCCCTCGATCTTCTCGTTCACACCGCCCACCGCCTGGACACTGCCGTGCTGATCGATGGAGCCGGTCACGGCGAAGGCCTGGTCGAGCCCCACGCCGGCGATGGCCGAGACCAGGACACAGGCCTCGGCCACCGAGGCGCTGTCGCCCTCGACGCCCCCGTAGGACTGCTCGAAGGCGAGACTCGCCGAGAGCGACAGCGGCTCCAGGGCGGCGTAGCGGCTGGCCAGGTAGCGCGAAAGGATCATCACCGCCTTGGCATGGATCCGCCCGCCCGTGCGCGCCTCGCGCTCGATATCGACCACCCGGCCCTCGCCTGGACGCGCCGTGGCGGTGATGCGCGTGGGCTGGCCGAAGGCGGACTCGCCCAGCTGCATCACCGCGAGGCCGTTGACCTGGCCGACCACGTGTCCCTCGGTGGCGACCATCAGGGTGCCGCGGGTGAACAGCTCGTGGCTGCGCTCGCGAATACGCCCCGCCCGCCAGAACTGCTGCGCTACGGCCTTCTCGACATGGGCCCGGTCGATCACCCGATCGCCCGCCTCGCCGGCCCAGTGGTCGGCCTCCAGCAGCAGGTCATGGAGGTCGCGGTGGCGCGCCGTCAGCTTGCGCTGGTCGCCGGCCAGGCGGCTGGCGCGCTCGATCACCGCGGCCACGCCCTCGCGGCCCAGGGGGCGCAGCGCCGCGGTGCGCACCAGGGTCGCCACCATGCGGGCGTAGAAGGCCTCGTGCTCGCGATCACGATCGAGTTCGTCCTCGAGGTCGGCCTGCACCTTGAACAGCTCGAGGAACTCCGGATCATGCTCGCAGAGCAGGTAGTAGAGCAGCCGGTCGCCGAGCAGCACGATCTTGACGTCCAGCGGGATCGGCTGCGGCTCCAGGGTCACGGTGCTGATCAGGCCATAGGCCTGCTCGAGTGACTCGGTGCGGATCTCGCCGGCCCGCAGCACCCGCTTGAGGGTCTCCCAGGCCCCCGGCTGGGTGAGCACGTCGCGCACGTCCAGCACCAGGTAGCCGCCGTTGGCGCGATGCAGGGCGCCAGCGCGGATCAGCAGGAAGTCGGTGAGCAGGGTGCCGTTGTGCACGTGGTGCTCGATGCGCCCCACCAGGTGCTGATGACTGGGCAGATCCTGGTGGATCACCGGCGCTCCCTTGGCCTCGGCGTTGTCCACCAGCAGGTTGATCTGGATGCGGCTGTAAAGCGCCTCCGCCGGGATATCGGGGTCCTCCTCGATGAAGGACTCGGCATTGAACAGGATCGCCTCGCGAATCGCCTCGAGGTGGGTGATGACGCCCTGCTGAGCGGCGTAGCGCTCCTTGAACTCGTCGAGCGGCGCATCGATGGCCGATTCGAGCATCTCCTCATTGAGCGCGCTGGCCTGCTCGCGCAGCTGCTTGGCCAGCCGCGGCATCTGGCGAATCGCCTGGGTGAGCGTGCGCTGCAGCTCCTCGACCTTGTGCTCAATGCGCTCGCGCTCCTCGGCGGGGAGCGCTTCGAAGGCTTCCGGGGCCATCATCGTGTCGCCATCGGCCGGCGCGAAGGTGAAGCCGTTGGGGGTGGAGAGCAGCAGGATGCCGTGCTCGCGGGCCTCGCCACGCACGTTCTCGACGGCATCGCGCTGCCGCTCGCCCATGGCCTGCTTCAGCTCGTGGAGGCGGTTCTGGTACTCCTCGCTCTCGAAGACCGCGGGAATGGCGCTACTCAGCTCCTCGATCAGGCCATCCAGATCCTCGCGCAGCGTGCGCCCCATGCCGGCCGGCAGGGAGAGCACCAGCGGCGCGGCCGGATCATCGAAGTTGTAGCGATAGCACCAGTCCCCGGGCACAGGGCCACGCTTGGCCAGCTCGGCGAGAAAGCGCCCCACCAGGCTCTGCCGGTCGTGCCCGGGCGCCCCCAGCACGAAGAGGTTGAAGCCGTCGCTGCGCATCGCGGTGCCGAAACTCAGCGCGTCCCGGGCTCGCTCATGCCCGCTGAGCAGGTCCAGCGACTCGAGCTCGCTGGTGATCTCGAACGCGAACGCCTCGATATCGCAGCGACGATATACCTGGGTGACGTCCAGGGGCTCCACCATGATCGCTCTCCTCTACCCTGCCCTCTCTACCGGCTCGCCGCCATCGCGCCGATCAGCGCAGGATGTCGTGGATCACCTCACGGATGATGTCGTTGGTGATATCGACCAGCACGGCATCGGCACCCACGCGACGCCACTCGTACCCCTCGTAGTGGGGCAGCTCGCGACGCAGGCGCGAGTCGAAGTTCTTGGCGATCCCCGGCGGCAGGGGCTTGCCGCGCGCGAGGTTCTTGCGAATGCCGGGTGGCAGGCTGTCGCGCTCGTCGTAGCGAAGATAGTCCCGCCGGCTATGGAAGATATCGCGAATCTCGCGCTCATCGATGCGCAGGCGGCGATCTCCCCGATAATCACGATCACGGTCGCGGTCGTGTTCTCGATCCCGGTATCGATCCCGGTATCGATCGTCATCGTGCCTCGCCTCGCGGTAGCGCTCGTCGGACCGCCCCTGACCCCGCTGGTCCTGCCCGTGCTTGCCCTGGCCCTGGCTACCCTGAACCGTCTCCTGGCCCTGGCCCCGTTGCTGAGCGCCGCCCTTGCCGACGCCCTGTCCGTTGCCGGGTTGCGCCAGCAGCGGCGCGGCGGCGAGCGCCAGCCCCAGAGCGGCGCCCAGCGCCAGGGAAGAGGAGTAACCGGTACGCTTCATGACAACCTCCTTGATGGGGAAACGTACCCGCAGTCTAGACACACAACGTGCAGTGCAGGTGCAAGAACGGCTTCGTCATCGCGCGAGAACGGGTATCATGAGAGCGACCTGAGATCGCTTTCCCTGCCCCACCTGCTGGAGATGTTTGAGATGTATTTGCGTTCGCTGCTCGCTTCCACCGGCCTGCTGCTTGGGGCCATCAGCCCGCTGGCCCAGGCCGACACCCTGCGCCTGGGCATCGGCGAGTGGGCCACCGGTCAGGCCAGCACCTATGTGCTCAAGGCGGTACTCGAGGACGCCGGCCATGAGGTGGAGATCCGCTCGGTGAGCCTGGCCGCGATCTGGCAGGGGCTCTCCGTCGGCGAGCTGGATGCCTTCACCGGCGCCTGGCTGCCGGTCACCCAGGCCAGCTATTACGAGGGTCTGGCCAACCAGATCGATGATCTCGGCCCCAACCTAAGCGACGCCCGCGTCGGCCTGGCCGTGCCCAGTTACGCCGAGGCGACCTCGATGGCGGATCTGGCAGAGGCCGGCGACGCCTTCGACCAGCGCATCCACGGCATCGACCCGGGCGCCGGCATCATGGCCCTGACCGAGCGGGCCATGGAGGCTTACGGCCTCGACGACTGGCGGCTGATAGCCGGCAGCGATGCCGCCATGAGCAAGACCCTGGAGACCGCGATGGGCCGCCAGGAGCCGATCGTCGTCACCGCCTGGGCGCCGCATCCGGTGTTCTCGGGACAGTCGCTGCGCTACCTGGAGGATCCCGAGGGCCTCTACTCCCAGGACGAGCGCATTCACACCGTGACGCGCCAGGGGCTCGCCGAGGACAAGCCGGCGATCACCGCGATCCTGGATCGCTTCGCGTGGAGCGCCGATGACGTCCAGGGCCTGATGGAGGCCAACCAGGCCAACGGCGACTACGAGGCCAACGCCCGCGCCTGGGTCGAGGCGCACCCCGAGCTGGTCGCCGAGTGGCTGGGCGAGGACGACTGACCCCGACCTGTCTGGCACGCGGGTCTGCCCGACGCGACGCCAACAGCACCGCTTAACGACATCGCCCGGCCACACTGGCCGGGCGATGTCGCATCTGGCGATCGCCTACCGGCGCGGCCGCATCGGCGGCGCCGTCACGTTGCCCTCAGGGGGTGCCGGGCCGGCTTGCGAGCATCGCCGGCGTATCGATATCCCGATGCACGCCGTCGTCCTCGACCTCGATCTCCCGGCAGGCTTGGGAGTGGGCGGCGATCACGCCGCGAGCGCCCTCCTCCCCGGCAAGTGTGGCCAGGTGCGGCCAGAAGGCCCGGCCGAAGAGCACCGGATGCCCCGGACGACCGCCGTGGCTGGGCCGTACGATGCGCCCTACAGCGGCGGCGGGCGTCAGGCGTTCACAGGTGGCGGGCGCGATGGCCGGCATGTCGCCGAGCCACACCGCCGCCGCCTCGACGTCGCGCATGCCGGGATCCTCGAGCAGCCACGCGAAGGCATCGCCGAGACTCGCCCCAAGCCCCTCGCCGGCCCGCGGGGCGACCAGCAGGCCAAGGCCCGCGGGCCCGTGAGCGTCGAGCCCCAGCGAGGCGAGGCTCTCGCCGGCCCGCACGACCAGCACACGCCGCGGCGACAGGGCGAGGCTTGCCTGAAGGCTCGCCGCCAGCAGGGGCCGACCATCCGGCAGCCGCGCCAGGCGCTTATCGGCGGGCCCGAAGCGACGCGAGCGTCCCGCCGCCATCATCAGGATGACGATGCGATTCGCGTCGTGATCCGCCCTCACAGGTCATCCCGGGCGCGGCCGCGGCGTACTCTTACGATATCGGCCATCACCGCCAGGGCGATCTCCGCCGGCGTCTTGCTGCCGAGCCCCAGGCCGATCGGCATGTGAATGCGTGCAAGCGCCGCCTCATCGAGGCCACCGCTGCGTTTCAGACGCTCGGCGCGGGCCGCGGAGGTCTTCCGCGAGCCCATCACGCCGATATAGAAGGCCTCGCTCGTCACCGCCTCGATCATCGTCAGGTCGTCGAGGCGGGGATCGTGGGTCAGCGCCACCACCGCGGTGGCCGCGTTACAGCCGCCGTCGGCAATGTAGGTCGAGGGCAGCGTCGCGACTCGCTCGACGCCGGGCAGGCTGATCCCGTCGAGCGCCTCCGGTCGCGGATCGCAGACGATGACCTCGAAGCCCAGCCGCTGGGCGAACTCGGCGCAGGCCTCGGCGACCGGCGACATGCCCGCCAGCACCAGCCGCGCCACGGGACCGACTCTCAGCTGGATATGGCCCGGCCGGGCGCGGCTCGGCGCCTCGCCGCTCGACGCAGGCGGCCAGATCACCCGCTCACCGAGGCCCGCATCGTCTTCGAGATACGCCGCGCCGCGTGTCAGGTCGACGTGACGCAGCGCCGGCCGCTGGCCGGTCAGCGCCGCCTCCAGGGCCGAGAGATGCGCGAGGGTCTCCTCGCCGGGCGACAGGCGTTCAACCAGCACCTCGAGGAGGCCACCACAGGGCAGCGTAACCCCGGGCCCGTCGAACTCTCCGCCCTCGCCATAGCGCACCCGCTGCACCGGCGCCTCGAAGGCGCCCTCGGCGAGGCGCTCGAGAAAGTCCTCTTCGACGCAGCCGCCGGAGAGCGAGCCCACGTGGGCACCGTCGCGTCGTGCCACCAGCCAGGCACCCGGCTCCCGGGGCGAGGAGCCGAAGGTCGAGAGCACCGTGCATAGCCACAGCGTCTCGCCCTGTCGCGCCCAGGCCAGCGCCTGGCGGATCACCGTCAGATCAAGATGTTGCATGATAGGTCTCATTCAAGAGGCCCCGCCCCGGAGGTTCCGGGGCGGGGCGTGACAGCACGGGCGCACTGCCCTGATGGAAGGCGGTCCGAGAGGACGCCCCTAGAGCGCGGCCTTGAGCGCCTCGGCGCGCATCGGCATGTCGCGCAGGCGCACGCCGACGGCATGCTGGATGGCGTTGGCGATGGCGGGCGCCACCACCGTGGTGCCCGGCTCGCCCAGGCCCACCGGCATGGCGTCGCTGTCGACGAACTCGAGGTCCATCTGGGGCACCTGATCCATACGCAGCGGCGTGTAGGCGTCGAGGTTCAGCGCCTTGGGCTTGCCCTTCTCGACCTCGGTGCCCTCGTAGAGCGCCATCGAGAGCCCCCACAGCAGCGAGCCCTCGAGCTGCGCCATGGCACCGTCGGGGTGCGCCAGGGTGCCGGCATCGGCCACCGTGGTCAGCCGCTCGACCTTGACCGTGCCGTCGCCGCGATCGACCCTGACTCGGGCGATGCAGGCGACCCAGGTCGGCATGCTGCGCTCCTGGCCGAAGGTCAGGGCCACGCCCATGCCGACATCGTCGGGCAGGCTGTCGCGGTCGTTCCAGCCGGCCTTGGCCATGGCCCGCTCGAGTACCGCCTTCAAGCGCTCGGCGCCGCCGAGGCTATGCGGCGCCTGGCCGGCGTTGCGGCCCTCGGCCTTGAGCAGGTTCAACCGGAACCGCGCGGGATCCTCGCCGGCGGCCAGCGCCAGCTCGTCGATGTGCTGCTCCACGGCCCAGGTCGTCCAGCCCGGACCCACCGAGCGCAGGTAGCCCGGCACGAAGACCTCGTGGGCCTTGTGATTCTGCTGGGCCCAGACGCGCTGGTCACCGACGTCGTACCAGTGATCGGCGCCGCTGATGGCGAAGGAGTCGACCTTGCCACCGTTCTCGACCGTTTCGGCGAGAAACGCCGGCGCCATGGCGGCCGACGGCCAGCCGGCGGCGGCGGCATGCTCAGAGGCTACCACGCGGCCGCTGTCGTCGAGCCCGGAGCGCAGACGCTGCACCGAGGGCGAGCGCACGCAGTCGAAGCGGGTGTCGTCGGGACGCGTGAAGAGCATCTTCACCGGGCGCCCCAGCGCCTTGGCCGCCAGCGCCGCCGGGATGGTGTAGTCGCCGTAGAGACGCCTCCCGAAGCCGCCACCCAGGTAGTACTGGTGCAGGGTGACCTGGCTCTCATCGACCTCCAGGGCCTTGGCCAGCATCCCCACCGCCAGCGTCTGCTGCTGGTTGCCGCAGTGCACGTGCCAGTGGCCGTCTTCCTCGACCACGGTGGCGTTGACCGGTTCGAGCTGGAAGTGCAGCACGCTCGAGGTGGTGTAGGTGGACTCGATCACCCGGCTCGCCCCCTCGAGGCCGGCGGCGGCGTCGCCGATGTCGACGAACAGCGAGCCGTTGTCGCGGCTCGGTGCCTCGACCAGGGCATGGCCCTGCTGCTGAATGTCCGCCTCGGTGATGGCATAGCTTTCTCCGCGCTGCCACTCGACCTTCAGGGCGTCGGCGGCGCGCATCGCCGCCGAGGTGCTGTCGGCGATCACCGCGAGCCAGCCCTGGCAAACGCCGGAGGGGTCGTCGAGCTCGATGGTCTGGCGATAGCCCTCGACCTGCTTCGCGGCGCTGTCATCCACCGAGGTCGGCTTGGAGCCGAAGCGAGTCGGCGGCAGCACCGGGCGCGCATGGAGCATCCCCTCGACGCTGACGTCGATGCCGTAGATCGCCTCGCCGTTGACCTTGGCCGGCACGTCCAGGGCGCCGCCCTTGGTGCCGAGCACCCGGCGCTCGGCGGCGGGCTTCAGGGAGATCTGTTGGAGTTCTTCCTCTGAGAAGGTCCGCTCGAGTCCGGCCTGAGACACGATCTCGCCGTAGCCGATCGACTGGTCACCGCAGATGACCCGGCCCTTGCGAGCGCGACAGTCGGCCGCGTCGACGCCGAGCAGTTTGGCACCGGCCTCGATCAGCGCGATACGCCCGGCCGCGCCGGCCCGGGACAGCGGCAGATAGCTGTGATGCACCGACCAGCTGCCGCCGGTGACCATGTAGCCCCACTTGGGGTCGCTGTCGACGTAGACTACCTCGATGGAGGACCAGTCGGCCTCGAGCTCCTCGGCGACCAGGCGCGCCAGGCTGGTGGCGACGTGCTGGCCCATCTCGGCCTTGGTGATATGCACCGTCACGGTGCCGTCGGGCGCAATGGAATACCAGATCGTCGGCTCGTAGCGCCCGGTGGCCAGCGCCTCGCTGGCGGAGCCACTCGCCGCCTCGGCGAGGCCGGAGAGACCGAAGGCCAGCATCGCCGAGCCGGCCATGGTGCCGATCAGAAAGCCGCGGCGCGAGATGCCCCGCGCGTCGTCCTGGCGCGCCTCGACAGCCGCCAGCTCATCGTCAAACCTGGCCATGGGTCACCTCCTCTGCGCGGGCCGGATCGAAGACACCGACACCGGCGGTGCTCGCCTCGCGGGCCTGAGTGATCTCGGCGGCGCGCTTGACCGCCCGATGAATACGCCGGTAGGCCATGCAGCGGCACAGGTTGCCGGCCATCGCCTCGGTGATCTCGTCGTCGTCGGGATCGGCGTTGCGGCTCAGGAAATCGGCCGCCTGCATGATCTGGCCCGACTGGCAGTAGCCGCACTGGGGCACCTGCTGCTCGCGCCAGGCCTGCTGCAGGGGATGGTCGTCGTCATCCGACAGCCCTTCGATGGTGACGATCTCGGCGCCTTCGGCGGCGGAGACCGGCAGCACGCAGGTACGGGTGGCCGCGCCATCGAGATGCACGGTACAGGCGCCGCACTGGGCGATGCCGCAGCCAAACTTGGTGCCGGTCATGTCGAGATGATCCCGCAGCACCCACAGCAGGGGGGTCTGGGGGGATACCTCGACGCTGACCGGTTCGCCGTTCAGGGTAAAACTGGCCAAGGGACTTCTCCTCAGGTGGTCGACAGGGCGGCGCTTGGCGCCGCGCATGCGCCGTGAGCCGGCGTCTCTTGTAGGAAATTGATCGGGGTCAATGTTAGCAGGCTGACAATTCATGTCGACTCCGCCCCGAAGTCGCCCTCAACGCCTCGCTCACACGCCATCGAATAGGAGGGGGAGTCACCTCCCCCGTCCTCTCACACCACCGGGCATACGGTTCCGTACCACGGCGGTTCACGAAGAACGACTAAGCCCTCTTCACCGTGTCGAGTACTGAAACCAGCCCCTGCTGACT
>Ga0208138_100084_pt1 | contig 71096 bp, 76 predicted proteins | sample AntRauMetaRauer3_FD_184786 | JGI IMG/M metagenome (GOLD analysis project Ga0208138, IMG submission 184786) | Saline lake microbial communities from Rauer Lake, Antarctica, in enrichment culture - Antartic Rauer Lake 3 Metagenome Rauer3 (SPAdes)... ... | reverse complement strand
TCACAAATAGAACGAGAGATTACGGAAGTTCGAGGAGAAAGCCTCGCGCTTCAGCGCGGGGATGGATCCGACAACCCCTCTACACGCCACGCTCTACGCTCTGAACGGATGTTTTAAGTAAGTAATTACCGTACTAATAGATAACCGAGGCGGCCTGTCCGCCCACCTAATTGGACAATATCGAGATTGCTCGATTCCACGCAGAAAGCGTCCTTTCTGTGTTTTGGATTTCGGGATGCACGCAGTAAAAGTATCTCTGAATCCCATGCCGGGATAGGAGTAACGGCTGGTTGGCACAGCCAGTAGCCGCCTGTCGAGGCCGCTACAAACCGTAAACATCCCAAACCAGCGGCACGGTGCCGTGGGAATCTTCGCCCTTTAGGGCGGAGAGGATGTCAAGCGTTGTCGGGACGCGGTGCATTTTCGTACTTGACCATCTTCTCAGGCTTGTTGGTGATTGTCTCGTAGATCTGTTGTAGCGTCTCTTCGGACGCGAGGAGGTTGTGATCGTTAAGGAACTCGCGACCCTCCTCAGTGAGTGCGTAGAACTTCCACGGGTACCCTTGTCGACGTTCGTCGCCATTGAGGGCGACTGCCTTGACGATGCCAGCGTCGATCAGCTTCTGGACGTGTTTGTAGACGGTGGCGTCGCTGACGCTGGGATTGAGCTCCTCGAGTTCATACATTGACGGAAGCTGATCGGGATGCTGAAGAATGTTTTTGATGAGGGAGAATCGCGTCTGCTGGGTGACGAAGTGGATCAGCTCGCGAGACTCCATCTCTTCAGCAGTTCCGAGTTCGGTGCTCATACTGCGCGGTACACGACGCAGCGGCAAGTAGTTTACCCTTGAGTAAAACACTCTGTAGTGAACCATGGTTACTTGACCGGATGATTTACTCTATAATCTATTCCCTGCCGGCCACATAGTTCGTGAATCTTCTCCCTGTTCTACGTGGCTGAATTGCGGACAACCCCGGGGGTGGGGGCTGCCTAGGTGATGTCGTGTTCCACAATGTCGGCAGGTCACGACCATCGCCCTGAACACCGGCGCCAAAGCAGGATGCTCGTGATCAGCTTTCGCTGTTAGACTTAACTGTCCCTTGCACTGCGAGCGAAATTTGTTGCCTGCTCGCCGCTGCCAGTAGTAGCAGCAATTGTTCTTGATCTCCTTGATCGTGGCCCTCGACGAGACTTCGCCAGGGAGGTCATCAGCCCGATCGTTCATCTCATCTGGTCCGCTTTCTCAAGACGAGCTTTGTGTTCCTTGTGGTCGGTTAGCTCTTCAGCTACTTGGCAACGTCATGGAGGCGCTCCAGAGTGCACTCGTTAAGCGTATTGACAATCTCCACTAGGAGATTCGCCGGCGGAGTCGGTGGTTAGTAGGATATCGTCTACTCTTGTGTTAACCAACACAAAACGCTAATCGATGATTTTGTTGGTTAAGGCGGTAGTATCGGCTAAACCTACCCGTAGCGTCGGGCTCGTCGAGGAGAGCGCCGACGGTGACCTCACTCACCGTGCCGAGGTCGTCGCGTACAGCTTCGACGACCTAATTTTCGCTTTCGATCGCGACGATGGTCGCGTCCCGATAGCCGACCGGGAGGACCTCGTTGCACTCGCAGCCGCAAAAACCGGGTCGGTCCACCGCGGGATCGACACGCGGGTCCAGCACTCGGGGAACGGGTATCGCGTCCAGGTGCCGGCGCCGGAACGGGCTTTGGCGCCGGCGAGGGGCTCCCGTGTCACGCCGCGCCCGGCCTGCTGGTCATGGCCCCGCTCGACGCGTCGGTCGGCACGCGTGAGCTACTGGAGACGCGTCGGACGCAGGCACTTGTGGACGATGGCGAGTGAGTACGACGCGCTCCTCGACCTGATCGCAGCACCCGGGTGCCTCCCGCATCGAACTCGATACTCTTCTCGCGGCCGACGTGACCGCCGAGCGGCACCGGACTACTGGCTGATTGTGGACCGTATTAGCCGCGCTGGGACACCTCGAAGGAGACGTGGTCGTCGTGTGCGAGCTGATTGTGGACCGTATTAGCCGCGCTGGCCTACTCCGGACGCGTCTCAAGCGAGGTGCGACCTACCTAAAACGTGGAACGTCAATTCCACAGCAATTCTCAGGGCTACCTATCCACGAATCCGGCCAACGTCTCGTCGCTCGTCCCACTGAGGTACTGTCGTATCTTTCCCTCACGCCACCCGACCGGCGCGAGCACGCTCTCGATGGCGCGCACGGCGGCCTCCTCGTACCACCCGGTGTCATAGCGCTCCAATTCCTCGAACTCCAACCGAACCCGAGCAGCGCCTCGTGCGTCCGCATCGACAACGACGTACCGAACTGTCTGTCCCGGTGCCAGCCCGGCGCCCTCGATCCGCACTCGCTTCAACGCCGCCACGGTGAGCGTCTCCATCGCATACTCGTCCACGTCCTTCGACACGCGATTGTCGATGACGGGTCCACTGGGGTCCACTTCACCCTCTCGCAACTCTCGAAGACGACGCCGAAGCACGTCACATACCGCCTCTGGCGATCGCGTCTCGTCGAACACCCGGAGTGCCTCGTTCTGTACATCTTCGACCCACGCCGACGTGGACCGCTGCCGTCCCTCGATGCCGCGCGTCTTGCTCGCGTTGCCGAGCCCCGCGTCGGGATACGTCTCACCCCGACGTTTCCCGAAGTAGCGAGTCAACGCGCCCGAGTCGGAGTTTCGCATCGGACAGAATGCTACCCACTCGAACGCACACTCATACTCTAACTCGATGCCGACCTCGGTGCTCACCTCGCGAGCAACCTCTTCCAGCGGGCGCTGCTCACGGCCGTCGGCGGGCGTCACCCAGATCGAGTCGACGATCCCGTGAACCACATGCCACCCTGCATCCTCCAGTGCCGTCTTCGCGTCGAGGAGAATCTCCCGAGCGAAGGCGTTGATCGCCTCGTGACACTCAATCCGGCCGAACTTTGCGTTCGAAAATCCTTGGTACCCGAAGCACGACACGAGTATCCACTTGATCGCTGACGACGCAGCCTCCAGCCGGTCGCGATCGTCGGCCTCCGGAATCTCCGCTTTGATCTCACTCCGGGCGTCGATCAGCGGGCCGAGCACCTCGGGCAGATACCCGTCGCGCTCGCAGATCGAGTAGTCGAGTCCCGGCACGTCGTCGGTCTCACAACAGCCGCACCGAACCGTTTCGGGTGAGATGTTTCGCGTCCGGATGATGTTTGGGTACAGCGACGCAAAGTCAAGCTCATAGACGTCTTCGTGGACACCCACCTCAGGCGCGAACGTCGTTCCACCGCGGTCGGCAGTGTCGAGCGTCGACGCCGTCTTGAACAGCTCGGGCCGCCACGCTCGACACGGGACCAGCACGTCACGTGACCGGGCTTCCCGAATCTGCATGGCCGTCAAAACCCGCCCGATAGACGCCCAGCCGAGTTCTTGCAGCGGCAACCCGGAGCGTTCCACGAGGTCGAGACACCCCGGTAGCCCCGACTCGTGATAGAAAAACGAGTTGGACTCGTCGATGATAGCCCGACCGGGGACCGCGTATCTGGCGGGCGAGTGGCCGACGTTCCCGTAGGAGGTGTACGTCGATTCGCCAGCGAGTTTCGTGTATCCTGGTCGGCGCCCGAGTGCAAACTCGACGCCGTACGCGTCGGCCGCCTCGAACAGCAACGGAACCAGATCAGCAGTCGACAAGACCAGTACGTCGGGATCGCGCTCTGCAAGCACCTCCCGAAGCCCCGTCACGACCTCACGGGGCGACGAGCCGACGCAGTCGCCGTCGCCGGTGAGCTGCGGTAGCGCCTCGATACCGGATTCGTGACTCGGGAACGAGAGGTGGAGCGTCCGGAGGTCACGCACCGACCGGTCGGGCGCGGCCGGCGTTCCTGTTTCGAGGCAGTATCGCAGTTGCCGCGTGAAATCGACGTTGTAGCAGGTGAATGTGTCCGGCTGGTCAAACTGCCGGACGCGCTTCGCGATCGTCTGAACGTCCTCGATCGACGCGGCGTCGACGCGGAGGAGCGGTCGGGCATCCGTCCGGAACGTCTGACGGTGAGACTCGACACGGAGGTCGGCCACGGCTGCCTGCCCGTCGAGAAATGTGCGGAGGTCGGCTAGCGACTCCGAGAGCCCGTCCCGTGTCGGCGGTGACGGCTCAGGGCCGCCGGCGCGGCCGTAGAGGTCGTCTGGCGCGTCACCGACGAACAGCGTCGGTCTGTTGTCCTCGTAGACCTCGCGTTCGACGCCGTCCGGGGTGAGCGTCCACCGGGCGACACGCCCGTCGTGGCAAAAATCCAGCGTGAGGGTCACGGCTACTCGTCAGTGAGGTCGTCAATTCGTGCTTCCAGTTCGGTGATTCGGCGATCCTGTTCGAGTGCGATCGCCATCCAGATTGGCGCCAGCGGATTGGCGTGGTTGAGGTTCCCGGCGGCGTCGGCGTGATCGCGGGCGTACACGAATAGCTGGTCGAAGATGTACTGGTCCTCTCGCCGGAGCGCCCGGCGGTACGCACCCCATTCGTCTTCGATAGCGCTCAACTGATCGCGGTAGGTCGGATTGGTCCGCCCCATTTACTGCATCCCCACGGCGCCGGCCGCGCGTTCGAACGTCGATGCCTCGTGCACCCGGGCGCGGTGTTCGAGCACCTCCTGCCAGTATGCGAGTGTCGTCTGCATCCAGCCGTCACCTGTGTGGTACACGAGCGTCTGCATGTCGCCCGCTGCGTCCTCGAACTGTGGACCGAAGGGCGTCGCCCGACACTGGAGGTGCGTCGCCGCAGCGCGCCGTAGCGGCTGCGAAAAATCGTCCCCCCGACACCGAGTGACGAGCACCGGCACATCATGAACGCGAACGACTCGTGCGAGCGACGCGATCGCGCGGATGAACATCTGCTCGGCCAGCTCGTCGTCGACGTCAGCGTCGCGATACATTCCGTCAAGGCCGGTCGCGACGACGACCGAAGGTGACCCCCGAGCATCGAGACGACCAGCGAGCCGATCGAGAAGTGACGTGTGTTGATGGGCGGTGAACCCGCGAGCGACCTCAATCCGATCAAGGACGCGGTCGGCCGGCGCCAATTCACGAAGGCGCGTGGTGTTCGCTCTGTTCGCGCCGTCGACCCAGAATGCGGGGCCGTTGCCGCTGAGGACCTGATCGAGAAGAAGAGCTTGAACGGGCGTGGCACCGAGAGCGTCGCCAACGTCAACGAGGATGACGCCCGGTGTGAGTTCCGGGAGTTCCGCGTCCGGTCGTGGGGAACAGGTGTGCATAATCTCGTAGATGGGTGGATGTGTGAAAGGGGTGGGCCATGGACGTGTGGTGAAAGTGGAAGTGGTATTCATTATGAGGCTGCTCTCTGTTTTGCCATGACTTGTACTAGAAACTAAAAGCAGAACTCAACTCTGTGCCACAATTGCAGCTATTTTTAGGTCCCTATATCTCGATATACATGCAGAAGATGACGACGGAACGCATTGAGCGTGTAGAGGAGAATTGTACCTTCATGTAAACGCATCATGAACCGTTTTGAAATGTTGTGCAGGTGTAGATAATCAGCCGCACCCATCCAAATAATACCATAAAATACTGCAAGAATACAAATAACGCCGGTCTCGGAAATCGCCGCCCTTGCAAACTTTTGATCGACCGTTTCTTGACCATTTGAATTGGTTCCCTCATGTGGCATAGCGGTTCACATGTTGGATTATGTGTTCCCCCTCCGTTGATGTCGTTCTCAAAATAGTGACCCTGCTTTATTACCTGCTGGACATTCCTGTATCCGTTAATGAATTTGCACTTAAACCCCGGTCAACGAGAGTAGAGTAGGCTCCTATGAAATTGAGAATACATCTCGTGGTGTAATGAACAAACCACAATCCCGACGCTATCTCATCGACCGTTCGCGAGAGGGGGGTTCGGCTAATGAGTGATGATGGACACAACTCCGCTTCAGGGTCTGAGCCCCCGGAGAAGCATATTGAACTGTTCAACGAAGCGTACGCTGATCCAAAAACAAGACAAGTGATTGACGCACTCACCGCAGCGACGAATAACTCATCGTCCGAGCACCTCTTCAAACGGGACATTGCCGCAGAGTGTGACGATCTTGATGTGAAAGGAATTAGTGGACATGAAATACTGGAAACACTCCAAGCTCTCGCTGTTGTCCGACTCGTCACAAAAGTGGTAGGTGCAGCCAATAATGAAGAATACGTCCTCCCAAACGCCCGGGTTCTCCAAGCAGTCTGTAAGACCATGGGATGGGGTCTTCGAGCAAAAGATCTAGAAGAGTATCCGGAGGCAGAAGTATTACTAAAACGCTTTGCTGAGCACTACGAATCCCTGTCAGGCGAGTTGGATGATGAGGAAGTTGCTGGCCCTTCGGCTCATGAGCTGTATTTAGAACAACAAATAATTCGGAAAGAGGGAGGTTCATCTTTCGTGTCTGCTGACGATCTTGATGTTTCAGTGGACTTTGTAGTTGAATCGCGTGAAGTCAACTCTAACACTCGTAAATACTCATTCGAGATCCTTGGGGAAATTAAGGGACTGACAACAGCTCAGACTACAGAGATTGTAGATTTCCTCAAACAGGAGATGATGCAGCTCACTCGTGCCGCCACTCACGGAACCGAACCGTGGTGCTCTTGTAAATCTCTGATAGCACATCTCCAGTCAATCGAACCAAGTGGTGATGGATGTCGGCCCGATGCAGATGTCCATCATGCAGAATTCATCGAGGAGGATCGGGTGGTGTTTGAGACAAAATTACACAACCTACAGAGGAAATAGAACAATGAAAACTACTGAACTTGTTCGGCACGCCGTTTCGAGAGAACTTGAACAGCACGATAAAATCACTGACGAGCAGGTTATCCGCTCGATTAGCACGAAATTAGCTGATCCCCGACTAACTCAGGTTGAACTGTCACCCGAGCCGTTTGCAACGCTAGCGCAGACGGTAGCGGAGTCGATGTATCGTATAGATTGGGAACAGACTCCTATTTCGAATATTGAACAGACACGGTCTCGAATTGTTGAAGCTGTGCTTTTAGCCTATGCAGATCATCACAATATCGAAGTCCCTCATCAGAGCCCTGTCGAAGATACAGATACTGACGATACATCTGCTGATGAACCGACTGTGTGTGATAAAGATGGGATTGTCGAGGCAAGTCCATCTGATATTGATACAATGGGGACATATTATGATGACGACGATGACGAGCCGGACGATCAATCAAGAATATCCGGTGTGAGGTGATTTTCATGCAAGACATCGTTCAGGATGCTCTAGATAACGCCAATGCTGAAAGGAAAAAAGCCCGCGAAGTGCAAGATACGGAGTTCGGTGACCCAAATATCTCCATTATCGGCGTTGGTGGAGCTGGTAATAACACAATCAACCGTCTGATGAACGTTGGAGTCTCTGATGCCCACACCATTGCTGTCAACACTGACAAGCAGCATCTCCAAATGATTGAAGCGGATACCAAAATCCTCGTCGGGAAATCATTGACTGAGGGACTCGGTGCAGGTGGCGACCCAGAAATGGGTGCCCGAGCCGTGGAGATGGCGAAAGGAACTATTCAAGAAGTTATCAACGATTCGGATATTGTTTTTCTGACTGCTGGGATGGGTGGTGGAACGGGTACCGGCGGTGCCCCTGTGATTGCGAGCATTGCAAAGGAGATCGGGGCACTCGTTGTAGGAATGGTTTCCTCACCATTCAATGTTGAACGTGCTCGAATGGTGAAAGCAGAGGACGGATTACAGAAGTTCTGTGGAGAGAGTGATTCAATCATCGTATTGGATAATAACCGCTTGTTAGACTATGTTCCAAATCTCCCTGTCGGGAAGGCCTTCTCTGTGATGGACCAAATAATCGCAGAGACAGTAAAAGGGATTTCCGAGACGATCACTCAGCCGAGTCTGATTAATCTAGACTATGCGGACGTCAAGACCATCCTCGGTCAAAGCGGAGTCGCAGTGATGCTTGTCGGCGAAACTCAACAAAAAGACCGACCAGAAAGGGTTGTCCAAGATGCAATGAATCACCCGCTACTTGATGTGGACTATCGTGGTGCAAGTGGCGGGCTCGTCCATATCACGGGTGGATCTGATCTCACCTTGAAAGAGGCAGAAGCCGTTGCCAATAAGATCACTGAGAGACTTGATCCAGGAGCAAACGTGATCTGGGGTGCCCGGATTCAGAATGAGTTTAAGGGCAAACTCCGTGTGATGGCAATTATGACAGACATTGATTCTTCGGGTGTGCTCGGGGCGACAGCACAGAAACAAGCTGATCGATCCCGATCTGCGATGAATTCCTCAGAGGTTAGTGGTCCGTCAGAAACAATGCAGCCATCCGAGGAGATTGTGAGTGATGGTGGGGAAGACGAAGATGACACAAACTTCGGGATTGATGTTATACGGTAGCTGTACTAACTAGAGCGGGTCGGAATGGATCTTCACCTGAGTTCCAATTTAATTTCAATTTGTTTAGAAATCCGCTTCAATTCAATCCGACCATGGCTCTCTCTATTGGGCTCCGTGTAGTATGTGCCTGCCTCCGACTGTCACAGCCACGAGAGCGGTTGCTCGCCGACTCAACGGCACCGGCGGCAGGTTTCGGAGTCGCCCATTACGGCTCCGACTGGGAACGCTACCCACCACGTGATCATGAACCCGATATAGGCGACGCCGAACGAGGTCGTTGCCGCACTCACGGGATCGGCACCGGAGAAGCCAAGCACGGCGGCCGCCGTCAAGATGAGCGTGACAGCGATCAGGCTGCCAGCGTAGGTCCCAAGCGTGCCAAGTAGACCGGCAACCAGTCCGAAAAGCGGGATGTCCGACGGGAGGAGTCGCCAAACGGCGATACCGGTCACGAGCGCGGTCGGAACCACGACCGGGACCGCGAGCCCGGCGAACGCAAACCACACGAGGCCGTCGTTCGACGACAACAACCCGACAGTCTCGCCACCGATCGCGGCGGCAGCGAACAGGAACGATGCGGCGAGTGCAGCACTTGCGGCCGCATAGCCTGCACCGACGTCCGGTCGGTCTGCACCGGGAAGTCGTCCAGGCCCGTATCGAGTACACGCACGATGGAGGGGATCGGTGGGGAGGGACCTCATACGTGCTCGTTCTCCGGGCGGACTCAAAGTATTTGCCTCCGATCGAACGGGATCCCTCCAGCAAAGGCGAGGAACCTGAGCGGCGCTACGACTCGCTACGTCGGGACGACGCGCCACGTAGTCGCGCCGGTGTATGACCACTTCTCGATCTCAAGATCCTGCATCGAGTCTTGAAGCTGGACGATCAACGCGCCGATCTCCTTCGGGGAGAGCCCGACGTCGTCGGCGATGAACTTCGCTTTGAAATACGTCTCGCCGTCGGCTGCTTCGGCTCGGAGGAACTCGGCGAGTCGATCGGCCTTCGACGACGTAGCTTGTGCAGCCGGTTGCGTGGCAGGGCTCGTCGTGCTCATGCGTGAATCGCGGAGTAGTTGTGGTTGTGCCCGACGACGACACACGCAATGTGGAGGGCAATGAGCGCGAGTGGGCTCCATCCCTGCTTGAACTCTTGTTTGGGCACGTGAGCAAACTCTGTGAAGGCTGTATATTTCCCTACTCACTCGCTTCGCGTATTTGTTGAGGAGAGGGACTCCCTGCCTTCTTTCAGGTAGTTCACTGCGTTGGTCATTCTTCGAGGACGTCGATGAGCTCTTCTGCTGTCCGACTGATTCGGCCGAGACGGCCGTGAACGACTTCCGGATCGTCTGATTCCCACACAACCAGGTAGAACGCTGACCCGCTGGTGTCGAGCCCGCAGTACCGGCCGATGACGTACGCGACGGCTTCGGCCTCGATCTCGCGTTTCGGCCCCTCAGTGTTGTCGTCGTCGACGAGCGGTTGGATGTCGAGAAGACTCATCCGCTCACCGATGTCCTTCGTCTCACCGTGCGTCCACTGTTCGTGTGGAACGATCCGAACCGTTCTTCGCGGATGTATAGCCGACCGCAAGCACATCCTCGCGGTCATTGGGTGGGATCCCCGGACCATCGTCAGCCACATAGAACCCGTCAGCCAAGCCGCCGACTGTCACAGCAACGCCGGGCCCACCGTGGTCGACGGCGTTTTTCAACAGATTCTCGAGCAGCTGGCGAAGCCGATTACGGTCGGCACGAATTGTGTGACTGGCGTCGATTCTGAGTGTCGCCTCTGCGGGTGCAAGTGGTTCCCAACACTTAGTGGCGAGCGATGTGAGATCAACAGCAGTACACCTCAGCGTCTCAGCGCCCATCTGTGCGAACAGCAAGACATCGTCGATGAGCTGATCCATGCGGTCGTGAGCGTCGGTAATCGGATCGATGTGCGGACTCGAACACTCATCCGCGAGCAGCTCCAACCGTCCTGTCGCGATGGTGAGTGGATTCCGGAGGTCGTGGCTCACCAACGATGCGAACTGGTCGAGCCGCTCGTTTTGGCGTCGGAGCTCCTGCTCTCGGTCGAGTCGATCAAGCGCGGCCGCGGTATGGCTAACAAGCAGCTCCGCCAACTCGATATCGTCGTCGTCAAACGCCGCCGGCACCGTCTCGACCGCTTGGAAGACGCCGTGCTCGCCGATCGAGACGCTGATTTCGGATTGATACGATGCATCGGTGGGACTCGTCTCATCAGTGAGGGTGACCTCCGCGACCGTGTAGGATTGGCCGGTTTGGTAGGTTTTCCCCGCCAATCCCTCATCGATCTCCATCCGTCGGCTGCCGCCAGGTGGTGCATCTGCAGACGTAGCATACGGGACGAGCCACTCGCCCTCCCGGACGAGAACTGTACATTGGTTAAAATCGAGGAGATTTGCCGCCGCCGAGACGGTCCGCTCACAGACGCCTGTCTCTGTCTCTTCGGTCTGGATCGTTGCAGCGACATCATGGAGGGTCTCGATGACAGCTGCTCGACGAGGGCGTCCCATGTATCAATCTCAGCAATCCGGAGTAATAAAAAATTATACACTTGGAGGCGACAACCAGTGTGCGTGGCCCATGGTACGCTGCCGCTCAGTACGTCTTCAACGAGAAGCTCACCTCGCTTCCGTTATGGAAATTACAAGGCTAAAACCTCACCCTTCCGGGCGGGGAGAATTTCAATCCAGACCTGTCACGCGCGGCTGATCGGCGTGCTTACGGGGCTTCGCCCGCTACGTCTGCCGTCCGGACTGGATACAGCGTCTCCCCCAGCCACTGTTTCTGCTCGGCCACGGGATCAACTCTGTGAAAGCTTAACACCGTAGACGGTGTATCACACTATAAATGTATAATCATTGTAACGAACCACAGGAGGAGTGGTGAGTTCCGATGGCTCACATCAGCCCTCAATGGATTGCCGTCGACGACTGGTGGGACGAGTACGTCCGAGACCAAGAGCGGGGGGTGATAGAAATCCGTGAGTTGGTGAAAGCACTCAATCGGCGGTGGGAACAGAGCAACGTCAGCTTCGACGCAGATCCACTGGTCGCGGATTGGACCGAATCCAATCCACAAGCCGGTCCCTTACGAACGAACCAAGAAGAAAACTGGTCGCAATGGCTGGCACACTTGATTCGCGACTCGTCAGGCGGGTATACCACCGATATGTTCAATTTGCAGTTCAATACTGTGCCGACACGTGTTCGGTGCGAACGGGCATATCACGATGAAGATCTTCATGATCGGCGGGTAGATATCCTCGCAGAGTTCGAATCGCGAGGCGTAACGATCGAAGTCAAAATCGGTGATGAACACTATCAGAAGACACCACAGACAGCCTACCTAACCGAGAAGCACCACCAACGGAACCTAGACTGGGCACACTATCTACTTCTTCCACACTCTAAACAAGACGTGATACAGCAGGTCTTCGGCGATCAGATGAGTGATCCCGAGAGCCACCGACCGACAATCACTGCAACCGGGTCCAACGCTTGCGACATTACTGTTATCTATTGGGAAGACGTCGCCCAGACGCTGCGAAGAACACTTCTCTCCGACACCGAACAAAGCGCACATTGGAATGCAAGTGCCTATCTCTTCACGACCCTGATCGAAGAGCAGATTCTACGATTCTATGCCCTCCCATCGCTGGACGAATACAGATACGAATCGCTCGGTATTTCGGAGATCGAACGTATTCAAACAATCGATTCGGACGAGCAAGTTGAGTATCTCGAGCACCTGTTAGCGGAGATTACCCATGAATGAGGAGTTCATCACCAACGGACTGGAGGCGGATCGATATCTGAAAGCGGATAAGCTGGTTCACCAATTTCGGGAGCAGATCAGACAAGAAATTGAGGATGTCTCTGCGCGGATCATCGAGGCACATTCAGAATTATTTGACGAGGATGTGAGTCTCGACTATGGTGAATTTGGAATAAATAATGACCGTACGCTCACAACTATTCGTGTCGAGTATGAACTAAATAGAGAACACAAAGAGTACGGCACCCGCTTGTTAAATATCGGTCTGGAGTGGGTTGAACCGGCGGAACAGGACACTGTCAGTTCTGGTGTTCACGCCCTCTGTTACATCTTTTATAAGATCCAACGCGGTTCGGACACTCGATTCAAGAACGTCAAAGAGCGGACCGTCGACAAGGATCGGTGGGACGTAATTCAGTTCAGAGAGGACAAATGGCCGTACACACCCAAGGAAGCCCCGGGAATTGTGTCTATTCCTGTTGAGAGCGGTCCCGAGATTGTAGAGGGCCTCCAGACGCTGAAAGAGCACTTTTCGGAAGTGTATGCCCAAGAGCTGCGGGACGCTGCTTGACATCCTCCCCGCCGTGAACGGCGAGGATTCCCACGGTACCACACCGCTGGGTTGGGATGTTTACGGTTTGTAGCCGTCTTGATGAACAACTACTGGCTGTGCCAACTAGCCGTTACTCCTACCCCGGCATGGGATTCGGAGATACCTTTGCTGACTACAGCCCAAATCCCACCAACAAAAAGGGGTGCTTTCTGTGTGGAATCAGGGAATCCCGATATTGTCCGATTAGGTGGGCGGGCAGGCCGCCTCGGTTACCTGTTAGTATGGTAATTACTCACTTAAAACATCCGCTCAGAACATAGAACGTGGCTTGTAGAGGGGTTGTCGGATTCATCCCCACGTTGAAGCACGGGGCTTTCTCCTTGAATTTCCGTAAACTTCCCCGCCCTAGTCGCTCCCTCCCACCTTGCGGCAGTCAATAGACGTTGCTGAACGATACTGCTTGAAATCCAACTTTTCGATGAAATCGCTTGAACCGGTGATGGGTAGCTAGTGCTCTACCAGTCTAGAGAATTCAAAATAGACTATTCCAGATTAGACTATTCGAAAATAGGCTATTCGGAATAATTATCTATTGTGGTGACAAAGGGAGCGTATGACCCGCTTCGTGAACCGGAACGAGGAACTTTCACGCCTTCACGGGTGCTACGAGTCAGATGACGCCGAGATGGTCGTCATCTTCGGACGTCGTCGACTCGGGAAGACACAGCTCGTTCAGCACTCCCTTGTCGACCGGGATGACGCCGTCGTGTATCAGGCCACGGAGACCACCTCTCAGATACAACTTGACGAATTCGTCGATGTGGCGGCTGAGACCTTCCCCGAAATCACACAGATCAGGCAGAACTGGGAAGCACTACTCGGCTACCTCGGGGACCAAAACGGAATTGTCGTCCTCGACGAATTTCCGTACCTCATTGACGCCGACGAGAGCCTTCCGTCGGTCATCCAGCGATTGTGGGATCAGCGATTACAGAACACTGCGGGTACGCTCATTCTGGTCGGGTCGTCGATCAGCATGATGGAAGAAGCAACGCTGTTGGGTAACAGTCCGCTCTACGGCCGATTTACTCAGAAGCTCGATCTTCGCCCGCTCGAGTTCACTGCGACACAGGAGTTTCTCTCTGACGATTACACCCCTGAAGAGCGAATTTTAACGTGGGGTGTCTTCGGTGGTGTTCCGTACTACCTCGATGGGATCGACCTTGGGCAAGACCTCGAGACAGTCCTCACGGAGGAAGTACTCTCACAGAAGGGCTATCTGCATAACGAGCCGGAGTACGTGCTCCGAACCGAACTCACAAATCCAAATCGGTACTTTGCGATCCTCACCGCAATTGCGGCAGGGAAGACAACATCGAACGAGATCGCTCAAGCAGTGGGAATCGACGGCAAGCAAATTTCGACGTACACGCAGAAATTAGAGCGACTACGGCTCATTGAGCGTGAAGTCCCAATTACCGAAGAGAAAGCGAAATCACGTCGTGGCCGGTATCGAATTCTCGATCCGCTGTTCCGGTTCTGGTTCCGCTTCGTCTACGGAAAGGAAGATCGATATGAACGTCTCGGTGAGAACGCTTACCAGGCGGTCATCGAACCGGAACTTCCGGACTTCGTGAGCCCGGAGTTCGAGAGGCTCTGTCAGCAGATGCTTCCGGAGCTATACCCTGAAGAGACGTTCATTGATCTCGGTCGCTGGTGGTACAAAGAACACGAAGTGGATGTTGTTGGCTTTACGATAGATGGAACGATGATCGTGGGTGAGTGTAAGTTCACGAATACGCCGTTGGACTACAGTGCGCTCTCCTCGCTTGAGGGCCATGCTGCAGAAATCCGCTGGACACCGGACACCGCCGATGTTGAGACAAAATACGCGTTATTCACACGAAGCGGCGCAACTCGATCAGTACAGGAAGCGGTGTCCGAGCGTGATAATCTGCGACTGTTCGATCTGGAAGAGATCACACAACTCCACGGGTGAATCCCAGAAATTGTCTAGGAAGCAAGAGAGCACAGACGAGAGGTGACAAAAAGCTACTATATCCTCATCATTCCAGACACGGATGTCGGAGATCGAGTCACTGTGGAAATAGAGACAGTCCGAGAAAACGTCGCGTTCGCCACCGTTGTTGACGCCGCCCCTCGAGGATTCTGAATCCTCTTTGAGGAGGTTCTTCGTACAACCGCAGACAGAGTTTCAGCATCGAATTCCTCGAATAGCAACGCTCTCTGGGAGTCATCCTGGGTACGAGGAGGATGTCATCTGAGAGTCTCACCTTGGCCTTCCGGTGATCGAGTATACCAAAGTGCCCACAAAATCACGTCTGTTGGGTGAACTACCGAGCTCGACTCACTCTGGAGTATCTCTGCGAGCAAGTAGGGCAGGACAGTTCACCGTTCCTCGCTCGCTTCCCACTCCGGACGTGGCGTGGGTGACGGGAGTTCGTCAACCGCAGTTCGAAGATCTTCTTCTGTTGTCCACAGGAAGCACTGATCGTGGAATTCGAATTTACGGAACTTGTTCAGATGGACCCAACTGTACGTTGCTGGCTCTTCTCCCCCAGCTACTCGGTCGTCGATCACACCCCATACCTCCTGTTTGTCGATGTCGAGACCGCTATTTTGTCCGCGATCAACAAGCGAATCAACCTTTGATTGGATCTCATCCTCCGACAAATCGTCTGCGAACGCGATCTCGAGGGCGGCCTGAATGACGTGTTGTTTCGATTCAACGTTCGCGTCAGTTACCCACGCGTAATCACGCGGGAACACGTACGACTTGGCGAAATATGGTGGGTCATCGATCTCGCCTAATTCAGGGGCCTCCCCACCACTCTCCTTCTCGAAGACACCAACAATGTAGTCGCTGTATGTCGCGAGCAACGAAAACATGATATCGAACGTATTGAGCCGGTCAGTGGGGAGTTCAAGGAGATCTCCCATGATGAACGGATAGGCGCCGAGCTGCTTCGTAAGTTCGTTCTGGACGGTGCGAAGCCGGCGTATATAGGGATCACGATAGCTTCCGAGGATAAAATACGATGTCCGTTGACTCCAGAGATACGGCAATTCACGCTGGGTGAATCGCCAGATATCTCGTTTCTCTGCTGGTTCAAGTTCAATCCCGCCGATCGCCTCGTGGACCACCGTCATAATGTCCCTAGCGTCCGGCGGAGGACTCGGATCAGTCATTTGCAGCTGGTTCAAACCATACCTGCTTATCTCTTCTGAACCACTTTGGTATTTTCTTGATTAACTAACTTGGACGAGCCTAACTGTTATACCATCGCTCCGCGTAACCCTACGTATGAGCGAAACCGACACTGGCGCGGCCGATGCGGGGCCGTTCGCAGAACAGCAGCGGTTGTTCAAGTTGCTGTCCCAGGATACGCGCCATCTCATCATTCAGGAGCTGCTGGGCCACCCCGCCCATCTGATGTCGCTCGCCGAACTCGAGTATATGGCCGGGAAGAGTCAGGCGGCCATCAAAGATCAGCTGGAGACACTGATCGACGCCGGACTCCTCGCACGCTACACGTACGAGTCAAGTGAGGGAAAACGTGATCTCCCCTCTCAGTTCTACGGGTTCACCGAACGAGGCGTCGAGGTCCTCCACGACTACAAGTATCTCCGTGGACTCCCGGTCGCACGCGCCTTCTACGAAAACACGCGTAAAACCGAGAAAATCGAACGCCACGAATCGGCTCCGCGACCGGAGCTTCCCGACGCTGTTGCGGAGGCGATTGAGTTCGACGAACCCGATCTCGACGCCGTTGATGCCGGCACAGACTGATAGTTCGTCGCCGGACTACGTGATCCACCGACGTCGGTGAACTAGCTGAATGCGCCTCCGCCCCTCGGCGGACGCAGAAAACTTAACCAACAAAACGGCTGAGAACTGCTACTGTTGGTTAATCACATTAGCCAGCGAGCAATTCTTCGAGCACGTCTATGAACTCTTCTGCTGTCCGACTGATCCGCCCGAGCCGCTCGCAAACAATCTCGGGATCGTCCGATTCCCACGCGGCCGGGTAGAACGCCGAGCCGCCGATGTCGAGCCCGCAGTAGCGCCCAGCGACGTAGGCGACCGCCTCGGCCTCGACTTCGCGTTTCGACCGCCCGGTGTCGGCGTCGACGTCGAAGTGGAGCAGGGCGTGCGCGTACTCGTGGATCAGCGTCCGTGCAAGTTCGGCATCATTTTCCCGATCACGCACCTCGACGAGCGGCTGGACGTCGACGAGGCTCAGCTGCTCGCAGATGCCCTTCGCCTCGCCGTGGGTCCACTCCTCGGCTGGAACGATCCGCACCGTCACGCCAAGGTCATCATCGGCGACGGTCAACTGGGTGACGAGACCGTCGGCGTCGCCGGTCGCTTCTGTATCAAGTTCCGGAAGCGGCTCACCGTCGCTCTGGGAGATGTCGAACACCGGTGCGGGTCTGAACCCCACCAGGCCCTCGGACCACTCCTCGGGCGGCGTCTCGTCGTACTCACAGTCACTGTCCTCGTGGTAGCTCGGCGAGTTCTCGCACTCCGGGCACTGCTTGGTGATGATCGGCGCCCAGATCCAGATGGCCGACTCGCCTTCCTGGACGTGCCGGTCGAACTCTTCTTGCCACGTCCGGTAGCCCGCCACGCAGGTCGTCTCGGGACACTGGCGCTTGATCAGGAGCGTATTTCGGTAGGAATAGTCGTGGAAACGGCTCTGGACACCGAGCCACTCCTGGAACTTCGCGCACTCTATCGTCACGTACGGCGCCCGATCAGACCGGTTGCAATCAGCGCAACGAGTACCACGCTGATGCCAAATCCAGGCGTGTCGTCTTCGGTTACTGGTCGGGTAGTTTCGTCGGTAGCGTTAGTATCTGCGTCTGTGCCGTTATCAGTTTCTGGTTGGGTAGTGTCCTTGGTACTGTTTGTGTCTGCGTCTGTGTCGGGATCGGTCCCTTTGTCGTCAGATAAGCCGTCTGAAACAACACTCACAGAGAAGTACGAGAATCCGGGTGTGTCAGCTTCGATGATGACTTCGTCGGCACTTTCATCGGTAACGCGGGTTTCGAGTGTTTGCCACCCGTCCTCGTCATCGTTGTATCGATTGATACGAAGTTGGTCCGAACTAGCGTTGATTTCTTCGAGGCGATCGGTTGTGACTCTCATCCGGATCGTTGCATTCGTGTCTGCAGCGTTGCCAGGAACGGCTATCTCCGTCACGCGTGCATATGTTCCAGGCGAGAGGCCAGTTTCGTCCGGCTCACTAGAGAGTGTTCGGACCGTCACATCACCGTCGACGTCGGTGTTCACAAAGGTTACCGACTCCACATCGGAGTCCTTGCTAAACGTCGACGTAGCGGTTCCCGCTACTGTATCGACTTCCGGCGTCGCACTTTCTTCGTATTCAACAGCCACCCCTCCGACTTCTGTCTCGTCGTCGTTGTCTTCATCATCTGACGACGAGGACGACTGTGAGTATCCACTCTGTGAGCTCTGGGTGTAGAGCGTGTAGTTACTGGTGGTTGAACTGTTGCGGTTACCCGCTGTATCGATCACGTTGGCGGAGAGCGTGTAGGTGTCATCAGCGGTGATCTCGGAGCTGTCGTAGCTCCAGTTTCCTGAACTGGTGTTGAACTGTCCGGAGTCTGCACTCACCGAAACGGTAGTCTCATTGGACTTCCATGTCGTTCCGTTCCAATACTCGTCGTCGCTGTTTCGTTGGATCGTCAGGTTCACGGCTCTCACTTCGATGTTGTCGACGGCCGTTCCCTCAATGGTATTCTGAGCTGTGAGGCGATCACCGTCTTCGGGGTTCGTGATCGTGATCTCTGAAGGAGCGGTGATGTCGAACAGATAGACGGCATTCAATTCGCTTCCGCCACCGTCGTTGCCGCCGTTGTTCCCTACCGGATTGATCGCGTCGTCGATGGACACTTCGTACACGCCGTCGCCATCGTCGTACCCCTTGGGGTTGTTGAGCGTGTAGGTGTAAGTTCCTCTGTCTTCGGTTTCAGTGAACGCTATGCCAGCAAAGGTGTAGATATCCTCCGTGCTCGGCCCGTCGACCGACACCGAGATGTCGGTGCTGTCAGCGCCGAGTTCAGTATCAGAGTCGAATGAGAGATCAAGCGCATCCGATCCGTCGTTGTCCAATGTTACGTTGGAGATCTTCGGAATACTCGTGTCGACAGTCACGCTGTCTGATTGACTGCTCGCACCATTGTTGTCAACAGAATCGTTGGCAGTGTTGAGCGTCGCTGTGTAGGTGCCGTCGCTACGTCCTTGGTAGATGCTGGTGTAAGTATATGGCCCACTGCCGATCTCGGTGAAGTTCGTCTCATCAAGGATTGTGGACTCCTCGCCGGTGATGGTAACATTAATTTTATTCAGTTGTTCGGTTGCATTGAACGCTACTGAGACGTTCTGATTCGATGGGTTCGCAACTGCGAATTCTGAGACTGCCGGTGCGGTCGTGTCGATACTTACACTGCCCGACTCCCCGTTCGAACCGTCGTTATTTGCGGAATCATTGGCAGCGTTGAGCGTCGCCGTGTAGTTGCCGTCACTGCTCCCGTTGTAGATTATTGTATAATCGTATGGTCCACTGCCGACTTGGGTGAAGTTCGTCTCATTGAGGGTTGCGGACTCTGCACCAGTAATTGAGACAGTGATCGTACCCAACTGTTCGGTCGAACTGAAGGAGGCTGAGACGTTCTGACCCGACGGATTCGTGACTGAGAAGTTCGAGATTGTTGGGGCGGTCGTGTCGATAGTCACGCTTTCTGACTGACCGCTTGCACCGTCATTGTCGACAGAATCGTTGGCAGTGTTGAGTGTGGCCGTGTAGGCGCCGTCGCTACTTCCTTGATACATGGCCGTGTAAGTGTGGGGACTGGTTCCAGCTGTGGTGAAATCTGTTTCATCGAGGGTTATGGACTCCTCACCGCTGATGGTAACATCGATCGCACTCAGCTGTTCTGTCGAATTGAATGCTACCGATACGCTCTGGCCAGTGGGATTCATCACCGAGAAGTCCGATATCACTGGGGCGGTCGTATCGAAAGCCACGCTGTCAGATTGACTGGTTGCACCGTCGTTGTCGGCGGAATCTGTAGCAGTGTTGAGTGTGGCCGTGAAGGTGCCGTCGCTACTTCCTCGGTAGATTGCAGTGTAGCTATAAGCTACATTGCCGTTCTTGGTAAAATCTGTTTCATCGAGGGTCAAGGACTCCTCACCGCTGATCGAGACGGACATTGTATCCAACTCTTCTGTCGAGTTGAACGCCACCGAGACGTTCTGGCCCGAGGGATTCGTGACTGCGAAATCCGAGATTGTTGGGGGTGTCGTGTCGACAGTCACGCTCTCTGACTGGTCGCTTGCACCGTCATTGTCGACAGAATCGTTGGCAGTGTTGAGTGTGGCCGTGTAGATGCCGTCACTATCACCTTCGTAGACAGTGGTGTAATTGTAGGGGCTACTGCCGGCTTCGGTGAAGTCCGTTTCATTGAGGGTTGTGGACTGCTCGCCGCTGATGGTGACGTTGATCGTACTCAACCGCTCTGTCGAATTGAATGAGATTGAGAGGTTCTGGCCCGAAGGGTTCGTGACCGAGAAGTCAGAGATTGTCGGTGCAGTTGTGTCGAAGGTCACGCTCTCTGACTGACCGATTGCTCCGTCATTGTCGGCGGAGTCGTTGGCAGTGTTGAGTGTGGCCGTGTAGGTGCCGTCGCTACTTCCTTGGTAGAGAGAAGTATAATTATAAGGACCGCTACCAACCTCGATGAAATCCATCTCATCGAGGGTTGTGGACTGCTCGCCACTGATCGTAACGTTGATCGCACTCAGTTGTTCTGTTGAATTGAATGAGACAGAAATGTTCTGACCCGAGGGATTCATCACCGAGAAATCTGAGACTGTCGGTGCGGTCGTATCGACAGTCACGCTCTCGGATTGACTGCTCGCACCATTGTTGTCGACGGAATCGTTGGCAGTGTCGAGCGTCGCTGTGTAGGTGCCGTCACTGCTCCCGTTATACGTTGTCGTATAATTGTACGGTCCACTGCCGGTCTCGGTGAAGTTCGTCTTATCGAGTATTGTGGACTCTACACCGCTGATTGAGACGGAAACCGTACTCAGTTGTTCGGTTGCATTGAACGCTACTGAGACGTTCCGGCTCGAAGGGTTCGTGACTGAGAAGTCCGAGATCGTTGGGGCGGTCGTGTCGAACGTTACGCTGTTGGATTGGCCGCTCGCGCCATCTATCGCATCACTGTCTTCGGCAGTATCAATCGTCGCGGTGTAGGTACCGTCACTCGCGCCTGAGTACGTCGCGGTGTAGGTGTACCCTCCGGCAGAGCCGCTTTCGGTGAACTCTCCTTCAGTGAGCGTCCCTGATTCGGCGCCGCTGATTGCCACCGAGATGTCCACGAGTTGGATATCCGAATCAAACGAAATCTCGACGTCTTGACCAGAGGGATTTGTCGCGCGCAGATTCGAAAGATCCGGCGCAGGCTGTTCGAGTGCGTACAAATGCGAAGTAGAGCCATAGTAGAGATCGCCGTTCCAAGCCAGCGGCGTCGAGTAGAGACGGCTTGTTGGAGACGCATACTGCCAGCGTTGAGCACCGGTATCCTTGTCGACGGCGTGGACTGTTTGGGTGTCGAAATCAGAGATGTACAGAACGTCGCCAGCGACGACTGGGGCGCCCCGGAAATCACTGCCAGTATAGCTCCACACTTCGGTGCCGGTTGTCGCATTCAGTGCCACGAGATCGCCGCCTCGACTGCCAGCGTAGACTGTCTCGTTGGCATAGACCACGCCGGCATCGACATCACCTGCCAAGGAGTAGTTCCAACGTTTCGTCCCGTCTGTGGCGTTCAGCGCATACACTTGACCGTCGCCAGATGTTTCTCCTCGCGTGCTATCGCTACCGATATATACGGTGTTCTGTGCGACCGTCGCATCAGACTGTATCTGATCGATGGTGGTGTAGTTCCAGATTTTCTCCCCCGTTGCTGCGTCAAGTGCTGTGACGTTGTCGTCGCTGGCCCCAAAGTAGACCACGCCGTCGACGACTGCCGGATTCGATTCGACGAGGATTGGCTGGAACAGCGTGTGGTGCCAGAGTTCTTCTCCGGTCGTCGCGTTCACCGCGGTCATGTTGCCGTCGTTACTCCCGACGTAAACGACTCCGTCGACGACTGCTGGCGCAGAGCGAACGTTCGTCTGGGTCGAATAACTCCACAGTTCCGAGCCATCGTCTTCATCGATTGCGTGGAGTTTCCGATCGTCGCTCCCGATATAGAGTACACCGTTGGCGTAAGCAGGTGTTGACCACGTCGACCCGGAGCGGCCACCGAGATCAACACTCCATTTTTCCGCACCCGTTTCGGGGTCGACCGCGTAGAACTTCCCACTGTAGAAAGCCGTAAAGAGCGTCCCGTTGGCGATGGTTGGCTGCATTACCATTGGGCTGCCATCGGTGAGATTCCAGGCTTCGACTGGCTGGTTCTGTGGGCCGAACTGATCCGGATAGAAGCCTAGATTTGCGGGGCCTCCGTGGTATTTGGCGCTTGCATCTACGACCGTCACCGTCGTGCTGGCGGTCGTACTCCCGCCTGATACGGTGACGGTGTGGTCGCCAGTCTCCCAGAGCGTCTCCCGAATGCGGAGGTCCTTGTTCGAGTTTGCCGCGAGGGTACCATTTGTCCATTGCTCGACGGTCCCGTCGACTGACACCGAGACGTTGTAGGGCTGCTCGCTATCCTCGCTATTTCTCACAGAGATATTAGCATCAACCATACTTCCTTTGAAGATCGTCGACGGTGAGACAGACGCCGACGAGTAACTGACATTGTCAGTCTGAGACGAGCCCACGCCCGTGAACGCTGTCACTCCAATGACTAATGAACACACAACCAGTATCGACAGAAAGACCGCTCGTCGCGATTTGCTGGCGTCAGCCATCAGTCCCACCCGTGGCCACTAGATACGGTTCTGAACAGCAACGATCCGGATCTTTTGAGCCCGCTCTGGGCTATACCCTCGAGGGTTTGGCCAATTGGCCCGAAGCTCCGACTCCTAGTTGGTGCGGCTCCGTCGATCATTATCTGTAACTGCTGTCTCCCCTGGCTGCTGATGTGATATCCGCCGTGGCTCGTGAATTCCGAGATACTCTGTCCACGAACAGCCCACCACGAGTTCCACACCGGTTGTGACAGGGGGCGTCCAATGAAGTCCGTCAAAGGATTAGATCGCATTGCTTGGTCACCAGTACTGATAGAACTATTATAAACGAGATACCAGCGGATAGTGGTATGTCTGTAAATTGCTAACGCGGTGCGGACTGTCGGCGATAGATGATCTCGGAGATATCTCGTAGGTGGGTATCCTGCGAGTCGATGAGTCGTTCTGTTGGCGTGACCACTCACGATCGTCACGCGTCCGAACGTACTCGGCCGATCGGGTGAAACGAGAAGTGCGGCAACAACGGTTGTCGATCGCCGGCACATCCTTACCTGGGATACGAGGAAGGTGTCACCTGGTAGTCTCACCTTGGCCTTCCGGTGATCGAGTATACCAAAGTGCCCACAGAATCAATACGCCTTGGAGGGGGAGTCGGCCCCAACGGATAAACTCGGAGGGGTCGCCACCACCTGGCATCCCTTCGATGACGATTCCGTGAGTCGCCATATAGACATTGGCTGGAAAAATCGCGAGGAGTAACGCCACCGTCGCCCACGCTGCGTACTGTCGAGTTCGGGGGATCAGTAGTCCAATTCCAACCGCTATTTCGGCAAGTCCAGACAGGTACACGAGTGCAAGCGGTGCCGGAAAGGTTGGGGGTACGATCTGGACATACAACTCCGGTACGATGAAATGCAACACGCCGGCGACGACAAACGCCGGACCAAGTACATACAGTAACGGTTGCTTGAGCCGGTCTAGAATCTCGCTCATCGTCAATGGCTACTTCTCAGGGAAATGAAATAGTTACGCTCTCTCAGAACTCTCTTCGGTGAATGAATTGGTCGCAATCACCGAGGAGATCGAGGAGTGGCAAGCGACCTACGATGTCGAGACGTGGGACAATCTCGAACAGTCACTCGCTGATTCCGATCTCGCCAGTGAGGAACTCCGGGAACGGCGTGACATCATCGCGTGTTGGCAGGAAAACGAGGAGGATCGTCGACTCATCAAGCACGCACTCGAACTCTACACGGATGTCGAAGCCGCTCGGAGCCAGAAGACCGGCGTGGCTGATAGTGCCAAGCGCTACTCCCCCTCACGGAGGGTTTGATACGCTATTCAGTAGTTCAACGTCGTCGTCGTCCTCGTACGCTACTCGCCACATCGCATGGACAGCCCGGGTCACGAGTGAGACCTCGGTCACATCGATACAGGACGGTTCGGCTGCCGTCGTGGCGGCCCCGGGCGGGGGATGAAAGTGAATTTCGGGTGAGTGTGTGTTCGGGTGGCGATCGAATCGCCAATTGACGTCGTCGCTATCGACATAGTGAAACGAATACATCCCCAGTTCGCTCCACTGGATATCGAGTCGCGCAGCGTCGGCGTCTCCAAGGCCGTCGCTGAGACTGATCTGTAGTTCTGTGGGTGCGACGACGTCATCGTACGCTATTTCGTCAACTAACGGGTCAAACTCGAGCCAGCAGCCACGAATCCCCTGGATCGCCGGTAGATAGATCGGTCCGAACTCGCCGCCCCGATCGTCCCCGCTCATACGGCGAGCTGGCGGCTCGCCTCGTCGTAGGCGAGTGCGGCTTGGGCGACGGCGAGATTCTGTCGCGTCGTTCGCCACGCGGTGAGATCGTTCCAGCCCTCTGTCTCGCCGGCGTCGAGTTGCTGGGCGAGCCCCTCCGGTGACACCACGTCGTAGCGGTCCTCATAGCGCCGGATCTCGGCTTTCATTTCCTTGATACCCTCGAGCAACTCCGTCCGATTCGCTTCCTCACGCAGGTCGTGGATCCGGGACATCAGAATCCGGTCGCTGTTTCGCTTGTACAGCGTTGTTTGGCCGTCTGGTTCCGTTTCGTCGAACCCGGTGTTCACGAGCGTCTTACAGTGGCGACGGGCCGTCGGCTCGCTCACGAGGGCGCGATCGGCGATCTCGGCTGCTGACTGCCCGTCGTGGGCTTGCTCAACGATCTCGTACACCCGCTCGAATGGCGTGGTCTCCTCTTTCCAGTCCGCTTTGACCTGCTTGTTGACGTCATCCCACGCCTCGGTCATACCGGATGCTACGCACTCTAGAAACAAATAATTCTCTGAGAAAATTATCTCACGATAGTGCTTGTAGATGAGTGTTGTCAGGCTGGCGGTGTTCAAATAAGGATTGAAAGGTGAGGTGTTTCGTTTTCAAGTGTTCATGCCCGAAAACGACCGCCTCAGCGGCTGTTTAGACGAGACCAACGTAGAGCTTGTGGAGCGAGAAGCAACACTGCGGCTGTTGATGAAGCTCAGTATTCAGATTCATTTGTCTGAATTATCTCTTTCAAATACTATATTGTTTCTTGATGTATTTGGTGTTGATCGGGTTCGATCTACCATTCATAACTGGGTTCATAAGGCCGATCTACAGCCGGAATCAGATCGGAGCCCGAATCGCGTTGCGGTTGATGAAACGGTGATACAGCTTGATGATGAACAATATTGGGTGTACGCCGCCGCCGATCTCGACTCGAACGATCTGCTCCATACAACGCTTGAACCGACAAGAACGAACGTGAACACGGGCCAGTTTTTTCGCTGAGCTCCGCGAAAACACGACGTGGATGACGCGATCTTTCTCGTTGATGGCTCGATTCCACTTCACCGAGCATGTCGTAAGCATGACCTCCATTTCAGACACGAACGACCTGGTACTCGGAACAACATCGAACGTGTCTTTTGTGAGGTAAAACGCAGAAATACCTGTTTCTTAAACTGTTTCAGCAACGCCAAAGCAGAAACTGCTGACGAGTGGCTGAGATCGTTCTCTTTCGCATGGAATCAGCTTATCTGAACCCCCCCAATGGAGGAATCCTCGCGCTTTAGTGCAGGGAGGATGTCAACGGAACGGGTCGAGCATCACCTCGTCGAATGTCGTCGGTTCGCCCGTACGATCGAAACATCCGTATTCGGTGGCGCCCTCAATGTTTGTTATGCCGCCGCTGGAGAACTCGTGGACAACACGGATTGCGTCGCAATCGACGGCGACTACCTCGCAGTCAACACGTAGTTCCGACTCAAAATGCACCGGTGCCTTGAACTCCCAGTGCCAGTCACGGAGCTTGTACGGCCACTTCTCCCCACTCATATCCCCAACGCTGGGACCACGATCCGCGACAAACGCTTCGAGAGCAGTCCCCGCAAATCGAGGATATTCCTCGAAGTACGCCAGTTCTGCGCCCTCGATGTACGGACTCCGGATCGAGACCGTCGTTTCGTAGGATGGGTGCGTTGTGGATTCGTCGACTGCACCCGAGTCTGTATCTCTTCGGGTTGTCGAGAATTCAGGCGCTGGTTCCAGACCGGGATCGGTTTCATCGTCGACACGGGCGTTGGCGTACATGTCTTGTGTCGCATCGGGGAGAGGCAGTGCGCCCCCATCGGGCCCGATTGTCACGTGTGTCGCACGTATTGTCGCGATCAGATCGTCATCGCCGTCAGTTATCTCGTACTTGAGTTCGAGACTCGAATCACCGACTGCAACCGGGTCAGCATCGACATTCACCACATCGCCAACTGCGGGATAACGGTAGACGCTTGCGTCGACAACGACCGGGGCGTACGGGATTCCGTCGTCTGCGAGGATCGCTGCGAACGGATAATCGAATGCCGCCGCCAGCTCTTGGGTCGATATCAGTTGCCAGTCGAATATTGCCGACCCGTGAGCGAGTGGTCCGGCGAACTCCCCGAAGTGTACACGCTTGTTTGTGGTAGTCCGCATGCCCTCGCCTACTCAACCAACGGTAAGAAGGGTACAGGAAACGGCAAACAAGCCCGGACAGCGGCCACTGTTTGTGCGCTATCGGTCTATATCTGCGGACGAGTCAGGTGCCCCGCTGTCTGTCTCATCATCGCGCCGCTCTACGAGTTCGTGGTTCTCGAGGGTGAGGACCTCAGTTCCGTCTCGCTTTCTCGCAGTGATTCGCTCATGAACGATCCCGGCCGACGGGTCGCTCTTTGAGGGACGTGTCCCGAGTATCGTCGTCTCGATAGTGATAGTGTCTCCCGGTCTAACGGGTGCGTGCCACCGGACATCGTCGATTCCGAGCCCTGCGACAATTGCCCGCCTGCTCCGAACCGCATCGACCAACAGCCGTACGGAGAGGGATAACGTGTGGTAGCCGCTGGCTATGAGCCCACCGTAGCGGCTCTCAGCCGCCGTGTCCGGGTCAGTGTGGATCGGAAGTGGGTCGAACTGCTCGGCGAACTCGACGATTTCATCCGCCGTGACCTCTACCTCGCCACAGTGGATCGTGTGTTCTTCGATATCCTCGAGGTACTGAACCTCTTTGTCCGAATCAGTCATCAGCTGAAACGACGGTGTGACATCACATGAGTGTGGTTCTTTTTGTGCATCTCGCGCGGGTGGTCCCCTACTCCCAGTCGTTTCCGCACTGTTCTCTACGGATGTTGGTGAGGGTTTTATTGAACATCGTATAGTACCGACCGATAACGATGGCAGGAAAGTACGTCACGTCCGAAAACAATTTGCCCGAGGATCCGGAAGGAGATGAAATCCGACTGCAGGTGAGCGACGAGGAGACGAAGGAGATCTTCGACGTCAAGGCGAAAGTCGACAGGGATCCGGAGAAGCTATCAGACCCTGAGCGGCTCACCGTCGTTAAAGGTCCTCATGAAAACATCGAGGAGGAGTGGTACCTCGAAGTGATCGAGACAAACGACGGGGATGGGGTCGACACTGAGCTGCTGGGGGTGACGATGAACCGGATCGAAGACCAGTCGACGGTGATCAATACCCGGTCAAAGGAGGTGAAGACACTGCTTCAGTACCTCACCGAATGCGGGGAGTTCGAGTCGGTGTCGGAGGCCAGCCGGACGATAATGCTTGAGTATCTCTCCGAGGCCTACCCTGGACTGGTCCGTGAGTACATCGACCTCAAGGTGGAATCGGAGCGGAGTGAACTCTCGAGCGAACTCCGCGAGGGCGAATGACCGTTGACAGCCTCCGGGAATACCTTGGGATCCTTGAGACGCGAGGCGACCTCCACCGGATTGGCGCGCCCGCCTCATGGAATCTGGAGGCTAGTGCCGTGACACTGCTTCTGAACCAGGCTGATGGGGATGTGCCACTGTTCGAGGATGTCAACACGGCTCGGCTCGTCGGTGACCCGTATCGCGGCAGCCAGCGCCGGCCGTGGGACCGAATTGCGCTCGGGATTGGACTTCCGCGAGATCTCTCGTACGAAGAGTACTACGAGTCTGTGATCGAGCGGCTGAAGGACCCGATTGAGCCGCGAACCGTTTCGGCTGCCGACGCCCCCTGCAAACAGCGGGTGCAGACGGGAGACGATATTGACCTCTTGGAGTACCCCTGGCCGTACATCCACGCTGGTGACGGGGGGCGCTACTCGAATCTCCACACCCTCATTGCCCCCGACCCGGACTCTGAGTGGGTCGACTGGTCGTACCATCGGTCGATGATCCACGACGGCGAGACGGCAAGTGTCCTGCTGCTAGCGGGCGAACAGACGCCGAACCTATATTACTACAAGTATGAGCGGCGCGACGAGCCGATGCCCGTCGCGCTCGCTGTCGGCGTTGAACCAGCTGTACAGTACACTTCCGTGATGTGGATCCCTACCGGCCGAAACGAAGCGGAGTATGCTGGCGGGCTGAAACGCGAACCTGTCGATCTCGTTCCCTGCGAGACGAATGACCTCATGGTGCCAGCGAATACCGAACTTGTCATTGAGGGTGAGATACTGCCGAACGAGCGGCGCGATGAGGGACCGTTCGGCGACTACTTCGGCTACATGCACGGCCCCCGGCGGTCGATGCCGTTGTTCCGTGTGACAGGGATCACTAGCCGAGAGGATCCCATCATTCCGTTCTGCGTCGAAGGGACTGGCGTCGGCGAGACGGAGAACGCAACGAGCTCGCTGGAGGTTGGCTGCGTTGGCCCAGACGCGACACTGGGGCTCCGTACCGCCGGCTTCGATGTCGAGTGCTGTGCGCCGTGGAAGTCGACACCACGGACGGTGTACGTCATCTCCACGGAGACGACGGATCCGAGCTATCTCCACGACATGGCTAACTTCATCTTCACCACGTGGGGGATGCTGCACGTCGACTTCTTCGTGTTCGTTGACGACGATGTCGATCCGCTCAACCAGCGGGCGGTGATCGAAGCGCTCGCGTTGCATGCGGACCCCGAAGCGGACTTCCACCAGTTTGGCGTCGAGACGATGCCAAAAGTACCACTGAATATCTACCAGACTCCGACAGAAAAGGGGAACATCCAGACCGGCACTTCGAAGGCGAAGACCGCGAAAACGTACATCAACGCAACGAGTGACGGAGACATAGATCACGACGACAGTCCTCCTGACGTTGACCAGAGATGCCGGGCGCAGCAGATCCTCGAACGGGCTGGCGTAGAGATGGACGACATCCTGTTCGCCGAGACGGAAGTGAAACGATGACTGGGATGCGAGACCACCTTGATCGACTCCGTGAGAACGACACTGTTGTTGAGATATCTGAACTAGTCCATTGGGATGGAGTAGCCGAAGCGGTGGCGGCAGAGGCAACACGACACGGTTGTCCAGTCATTCGATTCACGGAGACTCCTGGGATCGCTCGGCTGGCGAGCGGGGTCTACGGCGGGCCTGATCAATTCTCCACAGGCGGCAAGGAGCCGTGGGATCGGATAGACCTTGCGCTTGGCCGCCTATCAGACGGGTCATACGTCGACCTGCTTGATCAGCTGGCCCGCTGGGATCCTGATCCCATTGATAGCCGGATGGTAGCGGAGCCGGATGCGACGGTTCGTCATGGTATAGATCTGTACGACCTCGGACTACCGGTGACACGCGACGGCGTTCCACTCATCTCGCTCGGTGTGCTTGCAGTCGAAGCCGATGACACGACAACGTGGGCGCCGATCGCTGGACGGAGACGGAGAAGCACTGAGCTAGAGCTCTCGGTCCCACGAGCGTTCGCGGAGTGGTGTCCACCAGAGGCCGACGCAAGCGTCCTCCTCGGCGTGCCAGCCGCGGCGTTACTCGCCGCACTACAAGGATGGACCCAAGGGCAGCCGACGCCGGACGTGCCGGCTCTAGCCGCCGGGTTGGGAGATGATCCACTGTCGACCGTTGGCGAACGAACGGTCCCAGCCACCGCTGAGGTACGCATTGACGGCCAGCTAACTGTTTTAGACCAACATGTAAATAATACTCAAGATGTCGCTGACGCGAAAAATCGCTCTGCGACGGCGGACTATTCTATGTCCGAAACCACTAGACGGGGTGCAGCATGGGAAACGGGGTGTAAGACAGCGATTGTATCTCTGCGGACGACGGCAATTGCAACTCGCGAAAAACCAACGGTGCCGTTTTCGCCGGATGGCGAGCCACTGGCTGACGACATCCATCTAGCGTGTTTAGCCGAGGCTGCGAAGCTATTCCGCCGGGTGAACAACTACTGGGGAGTCTCGCCGGTACAGTGGATACAGCTACCTGTCGAAGGCCGACTTGGACTCTGTATAGTCTCGAGTGAAATCCTGTACGCTGGTTTCGAGTGGCAGCTGGCGAACACACTGTTTTCCTTCTCCGATCTCTTCGATAAGGTGCTTGTCATCGGCGAGCAGGCAGATCCAACCGATCTTGCCCGCGCGATAGACGATATGTGGGTGAAGGCGCACCCAGCGAACGACTGGGTGTTTAGCGAGTCGAACGCCCCTAGTGCCGCCGCACCAATCTACCGCGACAAAGAACCCGGCTCGCGGCTCTATATCAACGCTACGTGGGACCCCCGCTGGGACGAGGAATACATCGCGCCCCGTGTGACAATGGAAACTGCCTTTTCCGATAGCGTCTTGGCGTCGCTGGCCGACCGCTGGGATGAATTTGGGCTCGATAATGCGATCCGGCCAGACCGGCTCGACGATCATGAGTGACCTGGTCCGGATCCCTGTCGGGGAGGGAACGCCTGAAGGGACGAACAGCGCATACCTCCTGCCGACAGAGGGCGCCGTCGTCGACCCCGGTCCGCCGACAGGTGCGGCGTGGCGCGACCTCCTCAACGGAATCGAAGCTGCCGAGTGGCAGCTTGACGACCTCCAACGCGTGTTCGTCACCCACTGGCACGCCGACCACGCTGGGCTCGCCTGCCGGCTTGCCGACCGCGCGGACGCGACAGTACATCTCCACCGGAACGACGCACCCCTAGTCGGCGAGTACGCGAGTACCCGAAAGCGGCGTGTGCGGCGCGATCGCCGAACTCTCGAACGCTGGGGCGTCCCGGAGCCAGTTCGCGACGACGTTGCCGACGGCGACACCAAGTCGCCGATCCCGGACACCTATCCGGTCTGCCAGCACAGTGACGGTGACCAAGTTGGCGGGGTTGAGTTCGTCCACACTCCGGGTCACACCGCTGGCCACGTCTCGCTCTGTACGGAGACGGATTTGTTGCTCGGCGACCTGCTGTTACCAACTTACACCCCAAACGTCGGCGGCAGCGACACTCGGCTCGCTGACCCGCTGGGGAAGTATCTTAACTCACTGCACCGGGTCGAGTCCGTCACACAGATGGCTCACCCGGGGCATGGGGTAGCGATCGATGTCGCGACCGAGATCACAGCTGTGCGGCGCCATCATCACGAACGGGCGGCAGCCACGTTTGAGGCAATTGCCGACACCGAGGTGCCGAAGACCCCGTGGGAGGTGGCGACAGAGCTATTTGGCGATCTGTTGGGTATTCATGCGAAGTTTGGCGCTGGTGAGGCCGCGGCCCACCTCCAGCGGCTTGCCGCCGTCAACGTCGTCGAACTCGTTGATGGTTCGCCGGTCAGATTTCGGGCAGCGGTCGACACGTATCCGTCGGAGCAGTCCCTCACACCGACGGAAGCGGAATCTCTAGAATGAGGGAGTGATTAATAACGGTAGGAGACTGACGACAGATGTGGCCTTACTCGTTGTCGCCAGGTTCTTTCTCGCCGAGTTCGACACCGAGGAAGTCTGGTTCGCGATCCTCTTGGAATGCCGAAACACCTTCTTTGGCAACATCGGAGCCGAGCAAGCGGTTCTGGAGTTCGCGCTCGTGGACGAGTGCATCCTGCAGTGGCATCTCTAGCCCCTCGTTGACTGCCAGTTTGTTATTACCGACCGCGAGGCTCGGTTTCTTGACAATCTCCTCGGCGAATTCGAAGGCAGCATCCTCGATCTCTTCCGGCGGGAAGATCTTGTCGAATATTCCCTTTTCAGTGGCCTCTTCCGGCGTGAACGTCTCGCCGGTGATCATCATCTCTAGCGCCTCGGACCGGTCGATATAGCGCGGCAACAGCTGAGTCCCAGCCTCACCCGGGATAAGACCAAGGTGGATCTCTGGCATTCCGATCTTGTAGTTGTCATCGTTGCCGATATACCGGAAGTCACACGCGAGCGCGAGTTCGAGTCCACCGCCCATGCAGTGCCCGTTGACCATCGCGATGAAGATCTTATCAGTTGACCGGATCTTCATCATGACCTCCTTGCTGGTCTGGCTCGCGTAACCGATCTGCCGGCCCGATTCTTCTTCGAGCTCGTGGATATCGAAGCCGGTCGAAAAGAATCTATCGTTGGAGCTACCGAAAAGGACCGCTCGGACATTCTCGTCGAAGCGGATAGACTCGACGGCACGCTGGAGTTCAAGCAGGACATCGATGTCGTGCGCATTCGCCGGCGGGCGATCGAGACGGAGCACGCCCACGTGGTTGTCTACTTCGGTTGTGAAATACTCGAGTTCGAGCTCGCTGAACGGTTGGAGCGACATACAAAATACCGAACACACTAACCCTACATAAATATTCCCCAAAACGTTAGATCGGGCTGTAGAGGCGCTGAGTAAAGCGAACGCTGGACGGACTGTGTTCGAACAGTTTTGATATTCGTGCGTTACTACCGGCCGGTATCTGGGTTTTTGCCGTCGTACTTGATCCGTTCGAACACTGTGTGACAGCGGTTACAGTAGTACTGTGTCTTCGAGATCTCGCTCCCAAAGGCCGACTCCTGTTCCGTGTCCGTCGACTCACAGAATGGGCAGGCCACGATGGGTTCTGTCTGTTTGTTCGTCATCCCTATCAATTCATCGCGAACAGCTCGTTCTGTTTACCACTGATCTGTGTGATATCTTCCTCGGAGACTGCGCCGCCACTGGCGCGCCGTCGCGTCTCGTCCCACTCCTCAATCGGCGGCGCGTCCCAGTCGACATCCTCCAGCGAAACATCGGTGTCAGCGAACAGCTCCCGGTAGTGATCAGCGAACGCTTCGCGGAGTTCGGCGACGGATCGGTCCGTAAACCCGGCGTTGTACACCGGATCCGCCGACTCGTCATGCTCGGCGGGTCCGATGAGTGCGAGTACCTGCGGGAGCGTCTCCTCAAGAGTAGCCTGAATCGTCTCGGGGTCCTCCGCTGCGAGGGTCTCCAGGCGGGCGTCGTGGTACTCCAGGTGGAAGTACTCGTCTTCGCCCATTTTGGTGATCAGCCCCTCCAAGTCGTCCTGATCGATCGCGTCGAGCATGTACCAGGCGGCACGGTCGGTGGGAGCGATCGAGGCGAGGTACTCCGGCCAGTCGCCATCAATCTGATCGAGCGACGCCGCGTTGGCGAACTCCTCGGGTTTTCGGTCGCCGTTGAGCCAGTCGGCGTCGCGGCCCTGTTCCTCCAGCTTGCGTACGAGCTGGCGAACGTGACCGATCTCCTCTTGGGCCGCACCGGCCCCGCCGATGTCGTCCTCGAGTGAGGGGCCCGCGAGGCTCCACTGAGCGTACCGATGACCGAGGAGAATCTTCGTGTCGGCGATCGCCTGCATGTAGTCGACCGCCGGTTCGGACCAGTCAGTCATTCTGCGTTCACCCCGACCATCGGCTTGGCTTCGCCCTCGACATCGAGAAGGTGATCCTCCCTGACGACAGCGAGACGATCCCAGTCCTCCTCATTGAAGGTGTTTCGGGCATACACTTTTGCGAGGCGGTCTGACTTGGCGGTGACGCTTCCGATGTGAATGGTATCGTCGCCTTGGTTGACTCGTGCGAATACTTCGTATTTCATGTTAGAGGCTAATTCCGGACTCGTTCATCTTGTCTCTGACCTCGGAAGTGAGCATGTCCTTCGACCAGACGGGGTCCCAGACAATCTCGACGTCGACCTTGTCGACGCCGTCGAGAACGGTCAGACAACTTTTGATATCGTTGTGGATCATATCATACGCCGGACATCCCATGCAGGGGAACGACATCTCGACCGTAACGTGACCGTTGTCTTCGTCGACATCGTAGATCATCGCCATCTCAACGAGACTGACTGGGATGTGTGGGTCGGGAATTTCGTCGAGGACGTCCCATAGCTGCTGCTCGAACCGGGACCCGTCGCTCCGCCGCTCCGCAACGAACTCGCTGTCCAGGGATGCTGTCGACACGCCGTTGGATTCTGATGGTGCGCTCGACATGTTACACTTGGACATTGACCGTGCCGGACTGGATCATGTTCACGTACTTTTCGTTGGCCGGGCCACGGGAACGCCACCGATCAATGACGTCCGACCAAGAGATCGGCTCATCGAAGCGCCATTCCTTATTGTCGGGATCGAATGCGACCGGCAGGTCGTAATCGAGAACGTACTTCTCCTGCTCCTCATCGTAGTGGGCTGGTACGTCCAGATCCAGCTTATCCATCAGCGGCATCCCTCGGGAGAGCCAATCTTGCCTGAGTTCGTCGTTGGATTTGCCTTTGATCCGGTACTCGAGCTGATCGTCGTGCTTCTTTTTGTCGTCCGGCATGCCGAACCACTCGACACCCATCGGGAACATCCAGTCGATCGCCTCTTGGAGCTGCTGGTGTGTCTTCTCGCTGTTGTTGGCGAGCCGGCGCATCCACGTCTCACCGTGGCGAAGGTGGAACTGCTCTTCCTTGCTCACCTTCGTGAGTGCGCGCTTCCAGGGGGCGTACGAGGTGTTTTCGTGAATGTCACTGAGCAGCGTGATCCCCGCGCGGTCGAACATCCCATGGGCGGTCACCAGCTCGGCGAAGTTGTCGATATGCTGGTCGAATCCGTACGTGTTGCGGAACTCGTGCGGCTCACGCCCGTAAATAAGCTCGTGTCGATCTTCGCCAAGGTCCTCCAGCAGCCGATAAGCGATGTGTCCGTGCCCCAGCTCGTCTTGGATGACGCTGATGCATGAGGCGCGAGCGTCCATTGACGGTGCGTTGAGCGATTGGTCGTAGTACGCCGGCGCACTCATGAGCTCCGTGTCTCCCGAGACGGTCAGGATCTGCTTGAGTGCCTTCTTGTAGCCGTCAGTCATCTCCTCGGTCGATTCGATCATCCGTCCGTTCTGCAGCTCTTCTTTAAATCGCTTCTCTGTTGGCATAGTACTGAACTCATCAAATTGTTCAACCTCTATGTTTATAACTGTTTTCCGTATACGATTCCTGTATCGGCCGATATCGCCAGATCAGAACGATCGGTTCGGTTGGCACAGGGCAGTGGTGGTCCTGCTAACCAGTGCATTTTTTGATGATCCGGTTTAGATGACGATGTATGACGTACGAGATACGCGAGGCGACGATGGATGACGGCGCCGAGCTGTTGGATTTGTGGCACGGATTTACAAGCCACCTCTCGAAGTACGACGATCGCTACGAACACAAGGAGGACGCCGACGACCGGTGGCTCAAGTACTTCGAGAACCAGCTTGTCGATTCCAAGTACGGGACTGTCATCGTCGCCGAGCACGAAGAGGCGGGTGACCTCGTTGGGGTGCTGGAAGCGCGTATTACGGGAAACCATCCGATCTTCCGGCTTCAGAACCACGGGTATATCAACGGTCATTTCGTCAGTGAAGACCACCGTGGAAACGGACTCGGAGCAGCGTTGCTCGACGAGGTTCATGAGTGGTTTAAACAATCACCGAAGGAGATCGACTTTTATCGCGTTGATGTTATCCACGGTGACGAGCGGTCCGAGGGATTCTACAAAGCGAACGGATTCGAACCTGTCGAACATGTCTTTGAGCGGCCGACCGACCAGGAGTAACGACTAATGGTCGAAACCTACTCGGTAGAGTTTGTCGACGAGGGACAGACGATTGAGGTTCCCGAGAACAAACCGATCCTCGAGGCAGCTGAGGAAGCAGGGCTCAGACCCCCTTACCAGTGTCGGATGGGTGTCTGCGGTGTGTGTAGCGCGATGGTAGTCGAAGAAGGTGAAGTTGATCAGACGGAAGGAATGTTCCTCTCGGACAGCGAAAAGGATGAAGGATATGCACTCACCTGCATCGCGAAACCCCGCTCAGATCTTCGGATCCGTACCGACGAGAGCCCCTGATTCAGGATTATTCTCTAAGCTTTTTGCTTGTCTTGGTTCAAGAGCGTCAGCTATTGTGGAACCGTTTTGGAGATATATGTACAGTCAACACTTCTTGGCGAAATTGAATGTATACGTATCTTGTATACGCCACGCAATGAGGAATGCCTGCTACAATTACAAACGTAGTACTGTAAAGATACTGAGTTCGATTCCGTAGATAGTTGTGGTGTCATCGAACTCAAGTGTCGGGTTTCCGAAGCCAACTATTTTCCGTAGTTCGGATGGCACCTGACGAGCAGTCAGATCAACAAGTCGATCGCTGTATACGTATTCAGTATACGTATTCTGTAAGAACTTGCAGCCTACCCACGTCTTGTGTCGTGACGTGCTATATGATCAACGGAGGCTGCAGTCGTAACATAGAAAATTAGTCAAGACGTGACGCGTCGGAAGGCGTATCCGAAGACAACGGGTCTGGTATTTTCTTTCTGAGTGAAATGGACGATGGTGGCGTGAGCCGGATAAGCAAAAATCAATGATCGTGACGATAGCAACGGGGATAAGTCGAAACAGCGGCTACTCGTGTTCCTGTTCGCGCAGTTCGGTACGCCTAATCTTCCCCGTTTCCGTCCGTGGGAGCGATTTACAGAACTTAACGGCGCGAGGATACTTGTACGGTGCAAGAGTGTTTTTCACGTGATTCTGTATTTCTTCGATCAGTTTGTCATCGTTCGTTTCGTCCTCAGCACGAACGACGAACGCCTTCACAATCTCGCCACGCTGCTCGTCTGGACTACCAACCACGGCAACCTCGGAGACGGACTCGTGCCCCTCGACAACCGCCTCTACCTCTGGACCCGGAATGTTGTACCCGCTGGAGATGATGAGGTCGTCGCTACGAGACTTGTAATCGAAGCGCCCGTCCTCACGCTGCACGAAGATGTCGCCGGGGATCGACCAGCCGTCCTGAGTGACCTCCCGCTGTTTGTCTGGGCGGTTCCAGTACTCCATGCCGGTCGGTCCCCGAACAGCGAGCAGACCGGACTCCCCACGTTCGAGTTCTTCTCCCGTGTCGGGGTCTATGATCTTACACTCGTATCCCGGTACCGGGAACCCGGTCGAGCTAGGATCGATCTCATCAGTGTGGCGGTGGCTGATGAAGATATGGAGCATCTCTGTCGTCCCGATCCCGTCGAGGAGGTTGACCCCGTACGCGGATTTGAACTCGTCGAACGTCGTCGGCGTCAGTGGCTCCCCGGCGCTGAGTCCGAGCCGAAGTGACGAGACGTCGTACTCCTCCGGCCCGTCCGGATGCCGTTCGAGTATCTGATTGAATCCAGTTGGGATCGACGCGAGGATCGAGATCCTGTGCTTCTCGACTGCCTCCAGTAGGTCGCCGGGGCTAGCATCCTCGACGAGGCTCACGCTCGCACCAAATCGCAGCGGGAAGGTGACGAGGTCCCCATACCCGTACGCGAACGGAAGCGGCGGATTACCGCCGAAGACATCATCTTCAGTCGGCTCCAAACAGTAGCGCGCATATCCGTCAGCGGTCGCGAGGATGTTTCGATGGGTGTGGACAGCGCCTTTCGGTCGTCCTGTCGTCCCACTCGTGTACAGCATCAGCGCGAGGTCGTCACGTTCCGTGTTGTACGCCTCCAGCTCGTCGTCTGCCGCTTCAATGAGTTCGTCGTAGCTGTGGTGGTTGTGATCAACAGCGTTACGATCTGCGACAATTACGTCCTCGACGGTGTCGAGTTCCGGTAGCGCGTTCTCCACCTCATTGAGCAGGTCGTCGTAGACGACGACCGCCGCCGCCTCGGCATTGTTGATGATGTACTCCAGTTCCTTCGCTCGGAGTAGCTTCATCGACGGAAGCGCAACGGCACCGATCTTCTGGACCGCCAGACAGGTGACAATCGCCTCCGGACGGTTTGGGAACCGTGCGACGACCCGGTCTCCCGGTTCGATGCCGAGGTCCTTTAGTGCGTTACCGAGCCGGTTTACCTGTTCTTGTAGTTCTGCGTATGTGATCTCCCGATCCCCGAAACGAATGGCGGCATTATTCCCGCGTCCCTCCCGAACGTGTCTGTCGACCAGTTCGTCAACGACATTGATCCGCTTGGGGTAGTGCTGCTCGGGCAGCGTGTGAATGGTGTCAGGCGCCTCCGAGCCGCTCGGCAGATACTCTTCTGTGATTGCCTTTTGCATGTACGGGTCATTCATCATGGGTTTTCATTATATACCTAACGGTTCACTCAATGACAGACGCTACCCTCATAATCCGAATCGGGTGTCTCACGTGGAGTCAATCATTTGCAGAGAATCTATTTTTCCGTGCAACCGCTGGCAACCGCACCCGTCGACGACAATTCACACGAAGACCGGCGGAAATCCGAAAGAATCAGTGAACCGCCAGCAGCAGATCTATCGCTCTATCTCGGCGGGTACATGTCCGAGTAAGACCGCGGCGGCCGGGGTCGATCACCAATATCATCCCGATTTGAACCCGTATTTGAGCTGATCGTCTGACAATTCCTTTTTTTTCCTTCCGACTAAAATTGTTGGGAAATGTCTTCACCTGCGACAACACCACCGAGACGACCGGGAGCTTCGGGAGCCACACCCATCAGCTGTTCGCGACATGCAGGTACGCAGGTACTACCGGCAGGAGTTCGATCCACACTGTAGCAGGGTGTCTCAACTATGGCGTATATCTAGTAACAATAGTAAAATACACCCGCTGAACGGCGCACAAACAGGCTCGGTTCCATAATTTATATATATGATAGTCTCGCAGGCTTGTCTATGGTTCGCAAACCCACGAAAGGCAGTAGCAATTATGAACGAAATAGTCATCGAGATCGCAGCAACTCTGACCAATCGACGATATCACGGCGGAGGTACCTCCGCACGGGTGCAGCGGTTGGGACGGCCGCCGCGATCGGCGGGTGTCTCGGCGGGAGTGGCGAGAGCGGCGATGAACTCACCGTCGGCTACGCGCTCCCATTCACCGGGACGTACGCGATGCTCGGAGAGAGCATTGTCAACGGGTTCGAGATGTATCTTGAACAGCAGGGTGGCGAGATCGATGGGAGAGAGGTTGAGACCGTCCGACGTGACACGGAGGCGGACACGAACCGTGGCGTCGACGTGACCCGCGAGCTGCTCATCGAGGAGCAGGCGGACGCAATTGTCGGCCCAGTGTCGAGCGCGGTCGCAATCGCGATCATGGACACTATCGAGTCGGAAGCAAGCGCGATCTGGCTGAACGCCAATGCTGGCGACTACCGCATCACCCAAGACGGATGTCTGGACTACCACTTCCGGACGTCGTTTAACGACTGGCAGACGAGCGCGCCGCTGGCGGAGTGGGTGTACGAGAACATCGCTGACAACGTCTGTCTGGCGTATGCGGACTACGCGTTCGGCCAGAACTCCAAGAATTTCTTCGGCGAGGCCTTCGAAGAAGCCGGCGGCGAGATCGTCAGTGAGGTCGGCGCGCCGCTCGGCACTGACGACTACTCGACGTATCTTGGCCAAATCGAGAGCAGCGGCGCTGATGCCGTCTTCTCCTTCTTCGCCGGGAGCGACGCGGTCGGATACGTATCTGCATTTGCCGACTACGGCCTCAATGAGGAGATGACCCAGACCGGGAGTGGGTTCCTCTTGTCGGAGGACACGCTCCCTGCACAGGGTGAAGCCGCGCTTGGCATGTACTCGCTGCTCCACTACACGCCAGCACAGGAGAGCGAGCGCAACCAGACGTTCGTCGAGAACTATCGAAGCGCGTACGACAGCACGGCTAACGTGTACGCGTGTCAGGGGTACGACTCGGCACAAGCGTTCGCTACCGGCATCGAAGAGAGTGGGAGCGCGGACCCGGACGAGTTGTCGAGCGCGCTCAGCGGAATGGAGATCGACAGCCCCCGCGGGAGCTTTCGGTTCAACGAACAGACTCATGAGCCCGTCCAGAACATGTACGTCCGCGAGGTCGTCCAGAGTGACGGCGAACAGCCGGTCGAAAATCAGGTCGTGGAGACAATGGAGAGCGTCGAGGGCCCTACGTGGGGCTGTGACCTTAGCTAACATGGTCTATATTACACGTATCACCGCTCGCCAACTGTCTCCTGCTCCGGCAAGGAGGGTCAACTAAATGATTGAGTCGATCGTTCGTGCCACCCTGCTTGGCGTCCAGTCTGGGATGACACTCGCACTGATCGCTGCGGGGCTGACACTCATCTTCGGGATGCTCGATGTCATTAACTTCGCACACGGGGCTCTGTACATGCTCGGGGCGTACTTCGGATCGGTAATCGCGGTCGAATTTGGGAGCTTCTGGCTCGCGCTGCTGCTCGCGCCCCTTTTGGTCGGCGTGGTCGGGATAGCGATCGAGATGTTTTCGCTGCGTCCGCTGTACGGGAGGAATCCCCTGTACCACATCCTGTTGACGTTCGGGTTCGCCATTATGATCCAAGGTGCAGTCGTCCAGATCTGGGGCGGACAGGCGAGACAGATCGCCCGCCCGACAATGCTCACCGGTACCTTGTCGCTCGGTGTGGTAAACTACCCAGTATACCGCCTGTTCGTTCTTATGATCAGCACGGCGCTGATTGGCGGCGTCTGGCTCGCGATCGATCGGAGTGACCTCGGAATTATCATGCGGGCGAGTGCTCACGACACGGAGATGGTTGACGCCCTCGGGATCGACGTTTCGAAGGTGTTCACCGGTGTCTTCGTACTTGGTGCCATACTTGCCGGGCTCGCGGGCGTTCTCCTCGGGGCGTCACGCTCTGTCAATCCCGGGATGGGAATGGGAATCATCATTGAGGCGTTCGTGATCGTTGTCATTGGGGGTCTCGGAAGCTTCCGCGGCGCCGTCCTTGCCGCGCTGCTCATCGGGCTTGTCACCTCGTATGGAGCGCTGATCGCCCCGACGCTGACCGACCTGCTCCTGTTCGGGCTGATGGCGGTCGTGTTGATGGTGAAACCAAACGGACTGTTTGGTGCCACGGAGGCCGCGTGATGTCAGTACTCGAATTCTTCCGAGACGACAACGCACCACGAACGGGGAACCAGATCCTCTCGCGACAGGGACGGATCCTGCTGGTGATCGGAATCATCGGTCTCGCCGCTGTAGGTCCGGTCGCGCAGTCAATCCAGCCGTTCTGGGTCAACCTCTTGGTGCGGATGCTGGCGTTCGCGCTGCTGGCGCTAAGTCTCGACTTTGTCTTTGGGTACGCCGGTCTGCTGTCGTTCGGACACGCGGCAATGTACGGCGCCGGCGGATACACAGCTGCGCTGGTGGTCACACAGGTGACGCCGAACGCCCTCATCGTTCTGCCCGCCGCGGTACTAGTTGGCATGGTTGTCGCCGCGCTTATCGGGTGGCTTAGTGTTCGAGCACGTGGGATCTACTTTGCGATGCTAACGCTGGCGTTCGCCCAGCTACTGTACGTTGTCGTCTTTACAGACCTCCCAGCAACGATTGCTGGGATAGAGACGGTAACTGGCGGCGACAATGGTCTCTATGGCATTGGCGCCTACGAGCTGGCTGGTGTCGGATTAGGCGACCGGCTCACCTACTACTTCCTAACCCTCGGGCTCGTCGCACTGTCGCTCGCCGGATTGGTTCGGCTCGCGAACTCCCCGTTTGGACGGGTCATTCAAGGAATTCGTGAGAATGAAGATCGGATCGAATTCATTGGATACGATGTTCAACGGTACAAGATCATCGCCTTTGCGATAAGCGGAGGATTCGCCGGGCTCGCCGGCGGGCTGTACGTCCCCTTCCAGAGTGTCGCGAACCCGGGGCTGCTCCATTGGACCGTTAGCGGCGAGCTGGTCGTGATGGTGCTGCTCGGCGGAATGGGGACCTTCTGGGGGCCGATGGTTGGGGCCGGACTCATCGTCTTCCTCGAGGACCGGCTCGGCGGCGTCGCCAGCTGGGAGGTGATCCTCGGCGCGCTGTTTGTGCTTGTGGTTATTTTTGCACCACGTGGCATCGCCGGGACGCTGATATCCCTCCGTGATGATCCGAGCGGTGCGGTCGAGCGTGCGAGACAGGCACTGCAAAACTATGTGCGGGAGGTACGTGACTGACCATGAGCGGAAACACGATCGAAATGACTGAGAAGGACACGAACGCACCGAGCGGAGCCATCCTCAGAACGGAGGGGCTCACGAAGAACTTCGGACCACTTACCGCGCTCGAGGATGTCTCGCTCGAGATTCCCACCGACGGTATCACGGCTATCATCGGACCGAACGGCGCCGGGAAGACGACCCTGTTTAACACGTTCACCGGGAAGCACGCGCCGACAGATGGAGAGATTGAGTTCGACGGCGAGCGGATCGGCGGCGTCGAGCCACACGAGATCGTTCGACGCGGGATCGTGCGGTCGTTCCAGATCACAAACTTCTTCTCGGCACTCACTGCGTTGGAGAACGTCCGGCTCGCGGCGCAGGCTCGCTACTCCGGGTTCAGTCCATCGGATTTCCTCACCCACCACGCATCCCACAAGGAGCCGATCGCGGATGCGGAACAGGTGCTAGAACGAGTCGGGCTCGACGATGTCGCGACCGAGACGGCATCGAACCTGGCATACGGGCGGCGACGCCACCTCGAAGTCGCGATCGCGCTCGCGTCAGAGCCGCGGCTGCTGCTGATGGACGAGCCGACGGCCGGGATGAGCCCGGAGGCGACGACGGAGACCGTCGAACTGATCGAGGACATTGCGTCCGACACGACTGTTGTGATCATCGAACACGACATGGATATCGTCATGGATATCTCCGACCGGATTGCGGTGTTGAACGAGGGCAAACTGCTCACTTCGGGGACGCCGTCGGAGGTACAGTCGGACAAGCGAGTGCAGGAGGCGTACCTGCGGGGTGGTGGTCATGAGTGATCCCCTTCTCTCCGTCGACGAGATCAACACTCACTACGGAGAGAGCCACATCCTGTTTGACCTGTCGCTATCGGTCAGGGAGGGCGAGATTATCGCGCTAGTCGGACGCAACGGTGCGGGGAAGACGACAACGCTCCGAAGCGTGATGGGACTGACGCCGCCGACGAGCGGTACTGTCGAGATGTGTGGCGAGGCGATCGACGGGCTCGATCCGAGCCAGATACGCAAGCGCGGAATCTCCTGGGTCCCAGAGGAACGTCGCGTGTTTGGGAGCCTCAGCGTCGAGGAGAACCTCCGGCTGGCGGCCCACAGCGGCGAAGGGGATATGTCGGCGGAGTTCGAGGAGGTGTACGATCAATTTCCCCGGCTTGACGAGCGTCGCGACCAGAGCGCCGGCACGATGAGCGGCGGCGAACAGCAGATGCTCGCTATCGCGCGCGCGCTGTTGGGACCGGAGACAGACCTCCTCCTGCTTGACGAGCCGAGCGAGGGGCTGGCGCCACAGATCGTCGACGACGTCGCGGATATCGTTCGCGACCTGAACGAGCGCGGCGTGACGGTGCTCCTCGTCGAGCAGAACGCCGAGATGGCGCTCGGGCTCGCGGACAGGGCGTATGTCCTCGAGACCGGGAAGATAGTCCACGAGTCACTCGCCTCGGAGCTGCTCGAGGACAGAGAAACGATGGAGAGCTACTTGGGTGTGAAATGATTCAAGCGGTGGGCCTCCGTTTCGTTCAGCTATGGACGTTGACACCGACGGTGTCGCACTATGACTGATCGACCCCATCCGCTCGTCCGTGTCGAGCACGTCGCCGACGAGAACGTAATCCGGATTGCGATGGAAGAGGGAGAGGCGTCGCTGAATGCGTTCCGCCCGGCAAAGGTGGAGGCAATGGCGAAAACCGTTGAGTCGGTCGCCGGTGAGGTGGACTGTCTCGTCCTGTACGGTGACCCGGTGTTCTCCGCAGGCGCCGACCTACAGTCGATTAAACAGGCCCCCCAAGAGATGCGGTCTGTGAAGATCGATGCCATCGCGGCCGCCTCAAACCGACTGATTCGGGCCCTCCGAGAATTCCCAGCACCGGTTATCGCAGCGGTTACGGGTGTCGCTGCGGGGGGTGCCCTCGGATTCGCGCTTGCGTCGGATCTGATCCATGTCCATGAGGATGCAGTGTTCGACACGGCGTACACCCGGATCGGGCTCACACCAGACAACGCGACGCCGTTTTTCCTCGTGCGGACAGTCGGACCATACCGGGCGCGGGAGCTACTGTTCGATCCCGATCCAATCGACGCGGCGCAGGCCGTTGACCTCGGAATCGCAAATAAACGGTATGAGGGATCGGAAGAGGCGTTTCTCGCCACGGTAACAGAGACAGCGGCCGACTACGCTACAGGGCCAACTGAAGCGTACGCGCGGACAAAACAACTTCTTGACACCGCCTTCGAGGGGGGACTCGATCGACATCTCGAACAGGAGCGCTCAGCAATAAAACGAATGAGCGAGTCGGACACCTTTGATGAAGGGCTTGCGGCATTCTTTTCGGACCGCGATCCAGAGTGGACCTGACGTAGGTGGCCCGATCTGCATCGCCGTCCCGAATGCTCATCTGTGGACTATCAACAAACTCATGCGCCATCACACCACCGATCGTACGCTGGACTACAACTCGTCAGCATCGGCGCTGTAGATTTTGCGGGAGAAAGAACCAAGTCGATCACTCGCGAGCCCATTACCATGGACTTTGACACGCTCGATGTGGCGCTCAACGAGGGAGTTGCGACGATTCGCCTCGACAATGACCCAGTGAACGCAATTGATCAGAGAATGCGCCACGAACTGGCCGAGGCGGTCGATGTCTTCCGTGAGGAGCGTGTGCAGATCGGGATCGTCGCCGGCAGCGACGAGGTGTTTTCGGTCGGGGCGGATGTCGCGCTCTTCGAGGCGGCACAGGAATGGACCACCGCCGAGTTCCGTGAGAACTCGCGGATCCTCGGCGGCGCGTTCGACGCGATAGAGACGATCGAGAAACCAGTGATTGCGGCGATCGATGGCACCTGCGTCGGCGGCGGGCTTGAGCTCGCGTTAGCCTGCGACATTCGTATCGCAGCGCCGGACGCGACGCTCGGATTTCCAGAACATAACATCGGGCTCATTCCGGGGCTGGGCGGCTGCTCACGATTCGTTCACCTTGTCGGTCCGGGGATGGCGAAGGATCTCATCTTCAGCGGCGAGCTGATCGACGGTGACCGCGCTCGCAAGGTCGGGCTTGTCGAGCGCGTCTCGGAAGATCCCAATTCGGCGGCCAACACATACGCCAAGGATCTCTGTAACCGTCCGCCACAGGCTATCGGGCTGGCGAAACGGGTTGTCAACACCGCTCGAGACGCAGACACCCGGACCGCCGGGACTATCGAATCGCTAGCACAGAGCACTCTGCTGGAGACCGACGACCACCGCGAGGGGATCGCGGCGTTCCGCGAGAACCGCGATCCGGAGTTCACCGGCGAGTAGCCAGGGGATACTCTCTCCCGGGCGGGCTCCAGCGTCGGTACCACCACCACCCTATTTATGATCCGGGTGATAGTCATAGATATGAGCGAAATAGTGTTCGCTATCGACGATGATAAGGAACGCGTTGGTCGACAGGTCCAGACGCTCGTAGAGGATCTGCCGATGCGAACGGAAGATCTCTCCGTGACCGTGCTGCACGTATTCTCAGACAATCCGACCGGCGCGTCGATCACACAGCTCCAGACAGCTAGGTTCGCAGAGGCGGAACTCAAAGCGGCTGGCATCGACGTGGAACTTGTCGGCCGAAGCGACAACCCGTCGACAGAGATCGTTGAGTACGCTGATGAAGCCGGGGCCGACCTGATCTGTCTCGCCGGTCGTAAGCGCTCGCCGACAGGGAAGGCGCTATTCGGGAGCGTGACGCAGGATGTGATCTTAACGACCGAACTCCCCGTGCTCATCGCTGGGGATGATCGGACATAGCTGTCCCGACCGCTGTTCAATCAGCCCACTGGAGCTCCCTAAGGGTGGCCTCCGGATAACTTCCAGAGTAATACCAAACGATAAGTATCACTCGCGCTCCGCGGACGGACGCTGGAGCCGATCGGTGAGCGTCCCATCGAGGTCGAGTTCCATCTCGATCTTGGAGAGCTTCTCCTCCACTATCTCGAATCCGACGTTCTCGTAGACGGTGATTGCGCGCTCGTTGGCCATCGGCACCTACAGTATGAGCCTCTCATGGTCTTGGTTGGCGGCGTACGCGGTGAGCTGTTTGACCAGCTCAGTCCCCATCGCGTTGTTCTGGTGGGTCTGATGGACACAGATCACGACCTCGGGCGCATATGAGTCCACCGGGACGGCAGCGACGTGGCCAACGACTTCTGAGCCGTCGACCACGACCAAGTTTCATCCATTATCGAGCAGTCGGTCAAGCCAGGACTCGATTTCGGTGCGCTCGCCAGAGGTAACCCGTTCGCACGGCTGAAGCGGTCGAGATAAGCGTACATCTCTACGAGAGCCGGTCGGTCCTCGTCGCTGAACGGCCGCGTGGCGTACGGTGTGTCGTCTACCCCTCGAACCGCGGACACCGCAGCGGACAGTACGGCGTGTCGGTACACTCCGGGTTGTCCCACGCGGAGCAGGCCACCCCCGCCGAATTAGGTTGTGCTCATACGTGTGTAATAGAGTCACACACAGATAAACGTCGTTACGAACCTGTTCTGGAGACATCATTCGCTAACAGTCTTTATCCCTCGTCCCCGGCGCTCACCGATCGGTCGAGCATACGTTCGGCGACCCGTGCGGCGGCCAGCGCCGTCGCATCGTCGAACTGCTCGCCGACGAGCATTAGCCCGACCGGGAGCCCGTCGCTCGCGCCGACCGGGAGGGATACCGCTGGATGACCCGTCACATCGAACGGTGCCGTGTTTGGAAGCATGTCCACCGCGCGCGAGATGACCTGCGCCATCGAGGGGTCATCGAGTCGCTCGTGGGCCGTCTGTGGCGTGGTCGGCATCGCCAGCACGTCGACATCGGCGAGCGCATCGTCGTATGCGTCGGAGAGCTCCCGCGAGAGATTTTGCGCCTTCGCGTAGTACCGGCTGTGGTACTCCTCTGAGAGGTACGCGCCAAGTGTGGCGACGAGCTTGATCGTCGGTGGGTACGCGTCGGCGTTCTCCCGGCGTGCCTCGGCGAATGCGGCCATCAGGTCGGTGTCGTAGTAGCCGTTCGCGAAGTGGCCGACACCCTCGCCGGCGATGGTCGCGGTCGTCCCCTCGTTGGCGACTCCGTTCCAGATCGCCAGCCCGTCGCGGTGCATCGGCACCGACACCTCCGTGACGGTCGCGCCCGCGTCGTCGAGGGCGCCGAGCGCCTCCCGGACCGTCTCGTCGACTCCGGGCTCGCTCTCCTCGTGGCCGAACCCCTCGGTCAGCACACCGATGGTGAGTTCGTCGGCGTCGGGAGCCGATTCGACACGGTCGGCATAAGCCTGCGTCGGGACCGCGCTCTGCCGCGGATCGAGTGGGTCCGCACCCGCGATCGCGTCAAGCACGCGAGCGCAGTCGGCGACGCTCGACGCCAGCGGGCCGGTGTGGTCGAAGGTCCGCCCGAGCCCGAGGATCCCGGTGTACGGGACGAGCCCGTGTGTGGGCTTGTGGCCGACGCAGCCACACCACGCGGCGGGGATCCGGACCGATCCCGCCTGATCACCGCCGATCGCCACGTCGACAAGGCCGCTCGCGACTGCCGCCGCCGAGCCGCTCGATGATCCGCCCGCCAAGTGGCCGTCGTCGTGCGGATTCACCACCGGCCCGTACGCCGACATCTCACCGCTTCCGGAGAAGGCGAGGTTCTCCATATTGAGCTTCGCCGTGATCGACGCGCCGGCGTCGAGCAGCCGGGTGACGATCGTCGCGTCGTACCGCGGAACGTACCCGGAGACCACGTCTGAGCCGAACGTCGTCTCGATGTCGGCCAACGAGACGTTGTCCTTGAGTCCAACGTCGTATCCCTCCAGCGGGCCCGCGTCTGCACCCTTGACGACGCAGGTTCGGATCACTGCGTTCAGGGGATCGACCGCGCCGTCGGGGTCGACCTCCTCGACGTGCCGGTCCGGATACGCTACCGGCGGCGGGGATGTCGACAGCTCGTCGAGCCGCTCGTACGCCCCGAGCACCTCAGGGATCACAGCCGCCAGCGTGTCGATCTCCTCCGCCGTAAGGTCTATGTGGTGTTCCGTGGCGTACTCGACTATCTCCTCGCGCGTCGGTGGAGCGAGATCGCTCATGATTCGCTACGGTATGCGTACTCATTTCACATAGTAGTGTCGGGAGCTACCTCTCTATCCAGTAGCCTGTCAGAAGGGGGGCGTTGAGGCCCACCGGTCAATCGACTCCATCCGGAGCGTCAGATCGGCGCCGCCTTCGAGCCGTACCTCGGGATCCCCTCGTCCGCGTAGACGCGACGGATCGTCGCCCGGACCTCGTCGCCGACGGCGACCGTCTCGGGGTCGCAGTCGGTCAACTGCATCGGGATCGTGACTTCCTCGCTGTTGCAGGTGAACCGCACGATCCCAACGGCGTAGGGGCCGTCCCGCTCCTGCTGTGGGACGAACTCCGGCGGCGCACCGCCCTGTCCGATCACCGTCACCGCGTCGACGACGCCGTTTCGCGGAAGTTCCACGCGCTCAAACGATCCGCGATCGTGACAGACACCGCAGGCCCCCTCAGCGGGGAACGTCAATCCACCGCAGGACGGACACTGACCGGCGACGAGGCGATAGCGTCCGTCGAGTGACCGGCTCCACGAGGGGAGGCTGACGTGGGCGCCGCCACCGGCGACTTCGCCGTCAACAACGTATCCGCGCTCGCGGAGGTACCGGACGTACGAGACGGTTTCACCCCCGCTGAGTCTCTCGTCGACGGCTGGCGCGTTATCAAGTCCGCCCGCGAACGCGAGTCCGATCGCGGCCCCACCGCCGCCGAAATCGATGGCGACGGTCGCGTCGTCGGCATCGGCCGCCGCGAGCGCCGCGCAGAGCCCCAGCGGGACCGTAGCGGCCCCCGCGTCACCGACGCGGTCGACCACGGTGCCGCGCTCGATCGCGTCATTGGTGAGATCGGTGCGTCCGCCGACGCGGTACGGAAGTCCCCCGTTCGGCTGGTGGAGCGCCGCCCCAACCAGCTCGTCGGCGGTGAGGGTCTCAAGGACGGCGGCGATACTCTCACCGACCGCGTCGCGCTCGTACGTCGTCACCCCGAGCGCGTCGACCGCCTCCGCGCCGCGCTCCCGGTAGCGGACGCCAGGATACTCGTCGGCGTGCGCGGCGCTGTCGACGAGCGTTACTGGAGCGTCATCATCGACGAGGAACGCGACCGCAGCGGCGCCGAGACGGTGGTCAGCCTCGGCTGGATCTCCGGTGGGCGCGTCGGCAGCGATCGCGAGCGCCGGCCCGTCGGCCTCGATCGCGCGCTCCAGCACGTCGACCCCGGCGAGCGGACTCGCCGTCGCCGTCGTCGTGCGGGTCCCGCTCGCGCCCCCGAGCGCGCGGACGACCCGCGGCGCGAACTCCTCTTCGGCCAGCGGTGGCGTGGTGGTCGCGAGGCCGACGAAATCAAGGGCTTCCGGGCTCACGTCGGTGCGGGCGAGCGCGTCGATCGCGGCCGAGATCGCCATCGTCACCGTGTCCTCGTCCGCCGCCGGCAGTGCCTTCCGCTCGATTCCGCTCGCGTGGTCGACGCCCCACGCCTCGCTGATCGTCGAGGCCTCGATCCGGAACCGCGGGACGTGCACACCGGCCGCCGCGATTCCGCGGGTCACGCCGACTCACCCCCGAAGCCGCGCTCAAAGATGTGGACGGTGACGCCCCCGCCGCTGCCGCCGACGTTGTGGGTCAGTCCGCGCTCAGCGCCGTCGACCTGCACGTGTCCGTGGCCTCGGAGCTGCTCGAACGCCTCCACGACCTGTCCGGTGCCGGTCGCTCCGATCGGGTGGCCCTTCGACTTGAGCCCGCCGCTCGTGTTGACCGGGAGGTCGCCGTCGGGGTCGGTGACGCCCTCGCGCAGCAGACGCGGCGCCTCGCCACGCTCGCAGAGGCCGAGGTCCTCGTATGCCAGCAGCTCGGCGATTGCGAAGCAGTCGTGGACCTCTGCGAAGTCGACGTCGCCGGCCTCGATCCCCGCCTGTTCGTAGGCGCGCTCAGCGGCCGTTACAGTCGCCGGAATTGAAGTGAGCGAGTCACGCTGGAACAACCCGACTGCTCCGGAGGCGGCACCGCTACCGGTGATCCGGACAGGTACGTCCGATAGCTCGCGAGCGACCTCCTCGCTGGCAACGAGCGCGGCACTCGCACCGTCAGTGGTCGGACAGCAGTGGTACAGCGTGAGAGGGTCGGCAACCGCAGGTGCTGCGGTGGCATCCTCGAGCGAGCAGGTGAACCCGAGGTGTGCGTTCGGGTTCTCCGCACCGTTGGCGTGGTTTTTCACTGCAACTCGGCTCAGATCGTCCGGCGTCGCGTCGTACTCGTTGAGGTATGCGGATGCCATCTGCGCGTACACGCCGGCAAAGGTAGTGCCGGAAAGGCGCTCCCACTCGGTCTCACCGCTGACACCGAGCCACCACTTCGTCTGGTCGGCGCTGGTGTCCGTCATCACCTCATATCCGCCTGCGAGGACAAGGTCGGCCATACCCGACTTGACGGCAGAGACGGCGTTGCGCAGTGCGTAGCCGCTCGCCGCGCAGGCATTCTCCACTCGCGTTGTCGGGACGCCGTGCAGGCCGACGTGCTCCGTCACTGCCGGGCCGCTAAGCCCGATCTGACGGCCGCCAACGCCGAGAGTACCAAGAAATGCCTCATCGATCCGATCTGGACTGAGGTCGCCGTCGACACTATCAAGCGCGCGCTCGTACGCTGTCTCAAACAACGATCGGTAGGTCTCTTCCGGATACGAGCCGAATGGTGACTGGCCCGCGCCGATAACGTATGCCTCACGCATATGGCGAATAACGTCGATGAGGGTACAAAAAACTATGTGGGTCCGTCTCGCAGACCACATATGGAAACCACTGTCGACGGACGCATACAGGTGACACGATTTGATCAACCTGACACTCGAAACGCGATGACGCCCGCCACAGCACGGGACCTCCACGACGCGATCAAGTCGGCAACAGAGCGAGAGGTCCGTGCGCTCGTGATCACGGGATCGGGAAGGAGTTTCTGTGCTGGCGGAGACCTAGAGGCGATGCGCGAGCGCGCCGAGACGCCCGACGAGGCGTCGCGCCGCGTCCAGGAGACGCTGAACGCGAACGTACGAGCGATCCTCTCGGCTCCGTTTCCGGTGATCGCCAAGGTGAACGGGGATGCGATCGGAGCGGGGACGAATCTCGCGGCCGCCTGTGATTTCGCCTACGCCGACGCGGACGCGCGGTTTGGCGAGGCGTTCGTGAACGTCGGACTCATCCCGGACACCGGGGGAACGGTGCTGCTCCCTCGGCTCGTCGGCCTCCGGCGGGCGAAGGAGCTGACGATGACCGGACGGCTCTTCGATGCCGATGAAGCCGCGACGATGGGGCTGATAAACGAGGCTGTGTCGGGAGATGCACTCGACGACCGGGTGAATGATTTGCTGGAGACGCTGGATCAGAAGCCAACAACGACGCTCGGGCTAATCAAGGAGGGGCTCCATGGAAACCTCGGCCGACCCGTCGACGACGCTCTCGACCGCGAGGCGGCGCTGCAGGTTCGGGCGTATGGGACTGACGCCCATAAGGAGGGGGTGGCTGCCTTCCTCGACGACCGGAAGCCGGATTTCAACTGACGTCAACGTTTAAGATGACCGGGACGGGAGTAGCGAACATGACGCTCATCGAGCAGTCATTGTCTGCCGAGCAGCGCGCGGTTCGCGAGCGGGCCGAGTCGTTCGCGATCGAGATTGTCGCGGAGCGCGCCGAAGCAATCGAGGAGAGCAGGAGGTTCCCCCGCGACGTGATCGAGGAGGCCGGCGAACGGGGGCTCCTCGGGATTCTCGTCCCTGAGGAGTACGGGGGCCTCGGTGCCGACTTCGTCGCCTACTGTCTAGCAATTGAACGAATTGCAGCCGAGAGTGGGGCTGTCGCGGAGACGATACAGGGCCATACCTTCGCGACGCTACCGGTGTTGAACTTCGGGACGGATATCCAATGCGAGCGGCTCCTGCCGGACATGGTTGCGGGCGAGTGCCTCGGGTCGATGCTATTGACGGAGCCAGGAGCGGGATCGTCGCCGTCAGAACTGGAGACTGTCGCGACAGGGACTGACGACGGCTACCGGATCACCGGCGAGAAGACGTTCGGCACGAACGCCGGCGTCGCCGATGTCCACCTCGTCGTGGCGCGCAAGCGCCCGGCGCCGGAGGACGGCCACGGTGTCAGCGTTTTCCTCGTTCCAAGCGTCGACGAGACAGACGGGTTCTCGTTCGAGCGGGGAGAGTACCTTGGCATGCACGGGCACGTCACCGGCGACTCGACCTTCGACGAAGTCGCTGTCGACAGCGACGCGCTGCTGGGCGAGGTCGGCCACGGCTTCCGGATCGCGATGGGGACGATCGACATGGCTCGGACCGGACTGGCCGCGATCGGCGTCGGAATCGCGCGCGCGGCGTTCGACGAGGCGGTCGCCTACGCGGGCGACCGCAAGCAGGGCGGACAGGCGGTCGGCGAGTACCAGGCCGTGCAGGTGCTGGTCGCGGAGATGGACTCTCGACTCTCCGCCGCGCGCCACTTGACCTACGACTCGGCGACCCGGATCGCGGCGGGCGAGGGTGACACGCGAGCCTCCTCGCGTGCGAAGTTCACCGCGAGCGAGACTGCCGAGTTCGTCGCCCGGAACGCGATGCAGGTGTACGGCGGTAAAGGGTACCGCGCGGACTACCCGCTGGAGCGCTACTACCGCGACGCCCGGATCCTCTCGATCATCGGCGGGACCGACGAGATCCAGAAGACGACGGTCGCGGAGGCTGCGCTCGGGCTCTGAGCTGTCCGCTCGTGCTCGGTTGCGGCTCGATCCCTACGGCGGTGACGCGGATCGATTATTCGCCTGCTTCTCCAACGAATCGACCGAATACCGGTGACTGAGGCTTCATACGGGTCACAGATACTAGACGTATCTGGTCGCAGTTTGCGTATACGGAGTCCGTTTACACGATCATCGACAGCACAGATATTCGGTGGTTTCGACCGGTATACTGGCGTAGGACCGGAACGCTGTGGGAAGAGGCGACCCGAGCGTCGTTTGATGTTACAAGAGTACGATTGTAATACTGCTGTGGCCCGGACCGTACACGAATCCCCGGCCGCGCACCGGACGTATACGTCGAGCGTAATCGACACTGCTCCCAGCGATCTCGTCCGAACTCGGCCCGAATTCGGAGGAGCAGCCAGTCAGCCTTCGAGGTTCACGTTGACGTTCTTTGCCTGCGTGTACTCTGCAATCGCCTCCGTCCCCTGCTCCCGGCCGATACCGCTCTGTTTGAAGCCTCCGAACGGCGTCTGCGGGAACGTTACCGGGTACTCGTTGATCGACACCATTCCGTAGTCGAGGTCGGCGGCCGCACTGTGCGCCGTCTCCAGATCTGTCGTCCAGACGCCGGCCATAAGCCCGTACAGGGAGTCGTTCGCGATCGCGATCGCCTCCTCGCGGTCGGCGAACGGGATCACCGAGAGCACGGGACCGAAGATTTCCTCGCGGGCGACGGTCATGTCGTTGGTAACGTCTGTGAGCACCGTGGGATCGAGGAAGTACCCGTCGTTGCGAGTCTCGGGCCCCGATCCGCCGGTCGCGAGAGTCGCGCCCTCGTCGAGCCCCGTCTGGACGTACGCCTCAACGTCCGCGAGGTGCGACTCGCTGACGAGCGGCCCCATGCGGCCGTCGTCGTCGATCCCGTTCCCAAGCGGGGTCGCTTCGGCCCGCTCGACGACGCGTTCGACGACCTCGTCGTGGATGTCCTCGTGGACGAGCAGACGCGAGCCGGCCCAGCACATCTGGCCTGCGTTCATAAAGATCCCGTAGTGGACGCCGGACGCGGCGGCGTCGAGGTCCGCGTCGGGGAAGATGATGTTCGGGCCCTTCCCGCCGAGCTCCATGGTGACGCCCGTCACGTTCTCGGCGGCGCGGGACATGATTCCCTTGCCCACGTCGGTGCTCCCGGTGAACGCGACGTGATCGACGTCCGGGTGGCCGACGAGCGCGTCGCCCGCCTCGCTGCCGGTTCCGGGGATGACATTGAGAACGCCGTCCGGAAGGCCGGCACGTTCGGCCGCCTCGGCATAATACAGCGCTGACAGTGGAGTCTGGCTCGATGGTTTGAGTACCACGGTGTTGCCGCAGGCAAGCGCGGGTGCAAGGCTCCGTCCGGCGAGCTGGAACGGGTAGTTCCACGGTGCAATGTGGGCAGTTACCCCGAGTGGCTCTTGCCGGACGTAGTCGAGCCGGTCGCCGGGCACGGGCACCGTCTGTCCCGCAAGCTTGTCCGCCCACCCGGCGTAGTACCGGAACGTGTCGACGACCATGTCGACATCAAGCCCAGCCTCGAATGGGGTCTTGCCGTTGTCATGCGACTCCACGAGGACGATCTCGTCCGAGAGGTCCTCGATCGCGTCGGCCATTGAGTGGAGGTATGCCGTACGCTCACTCGGGTCGAGCGAGCGCCAGTTGCTGTCTCGGGCGGCGGCTGAGTCGGCGGCCGCGGCCGCACGGTCAACATCCTTTGGAGTGGCGCACGCGACGGTCGCGTACGACTCCTCCGTCGCGGGGTCGACCGTTTCGATGATCTGCTCGCCCGTGGCTGGCATCCACTCCCCGTCGATATACAACTCTGTGGGTCCGTCGTATCCCATGGGCGGTGGTAACGGGCCCGTCTCAAAAGGGTTCTGTAATCGGATTTATCGTGGGCTCCGGGCTTATACGGGGAAGAACCGATCCAGCAGAACGAGAGAAACTAACAATCGTTACTGCGCTAGAACGATTATCGTCGGTCCCACACGTGAGTTCGCCCGCTCAGATGTCTGGGAAGAGATCGTTGAGGTTAGGGTCTCCCCCTGACGTGGGATTGGCGATCGAGTAGGTCCCGTCCTCGTTGCGCTCGGTGACTCCATGGTCAGTCAGGTGTTCTAGATGTGCCGACGCTTCACCGGGTCCATGGAGGATGTGTATTTCTTCGAGCTCGCCGAACAGCTCGTGGCTTACGGTCCACGCGGTCGCGGGACCCTGCTCGCGGAGTACTTGAATCACCCGTTGGGTGCGCTCCCGGTGGTGTTCAACGATTTCACGTGCTCTTCCGGCCGGATCGTCGATTCGGTCACGGTGGCCGGGCCAGGCAACTTTCGGCGATAATTCAACGATGTGTTCTAGACTCTCGAGGTACGCCGCAAGTGCGCCATCGAGCCGCACATCTGCGCCGCCGACGTTCGGGGTGTACCGCGGCAGGAGCGCGTCGCCACTCCAGAGGGAACCCTCGTCAACCGCGTAGTAGCCGACGTGGCCAGCAGTGTGTCCCGGGAGGTGAACAGCGGTCAGATCGTGCGGTCCGGCCTTCACGGTCTCACCGTCTGTGATTGGCTCGATAGAAGGATTTCCAGTCGCGAGGTCCGCCTCGTCGTTGAGTACCGCTCGAACCGCCTCACGTTTTGTCTCCGGCATTCCCCACGCCTCGAAGGCTGCCTCCTGTCGATCTCGGAGGTTTCGATACGCCGCCTCGTCTGGCGCGGCGACCGATGCATCGGATTTATGGATCCGGATCGTGGCGCCACTTTCCGCTTGCACCCAGCTCGCGAGTCCGGCGTGATCGCCGTGGTAGTGAGTCAACAGGATCTGGTCGATATCCGCGACGGTGTGGTTGGCTGCCTCTATCCCGGCCGTCAACTGGTCGCGGATGTCGGGGGCATCGAATCCCGTATCGACGAGAGTAAGTGGGCCTGTTTCGTTCCCACCAAGCAGGTACACGGTGTTCGAACCCTCGAAAACCGTGTTATCGAGGCCAATCGCTTCCATGCCGTCGCTATTAGTGCACATAGATGACTTCTTTCATGGACGATAACGAAACTATCGATGTGGCGCAGTCCATCCAAGACTACGCGTATCGTCAAGGAACTCACTCTGCTAGAGAATTGGTGCCAGCATGAATTCAAATGCCGAGACAATAAGTTTCATTTACACCGAAAGAGACGGATGATCCATGCGAACTACTGTACTAGGTGCCGGCACCATGGGTCACGGTATTGCGCAGGTGACTGCCATGGCCGGCAACGAGGTTACGATCCGTGACATCGACGAAGAGGTACTAGCAGATGGTCTCGACAGCATTGAGGCAAATCTGCAAGGCGGTGTCGACCGCGAGAAAGTGACGGAAGACGAGATGGCAGCGACGCTTGATCGGATCGCGACGACAACAGATATGGACACAGCAGTCGCAGACGCCGATCTCGTCGTTGAAGCGGTGCCCGAAGACGTTGACCTCAAACAAAGCGTGTTCGAGGATGTTGCGGCAGCCGCGCCTCCTGACGCGATCCTCGCGACGAACACCTCCTCGCTGTCGGTGACGGAGATCATCAGTACCCTTGATGACCCAGGCCGGGCTCTCGGTCTTCACTTTTTCAACCCAGTTCACATCATGGGTCTCGTCGAGGTGATCGACGCCGAACAGACGGACGAGGCGACCCTCGATCGGGTCATCAACTTCGTTGAGTCGCTTGACAAGAGTCCCATCACGATCCGCGACTCTGCCGGGTTTGCCTCTTCGCGGCTTGGTGTAGCCCTTGGTGCGGAGGCGGTCCGTATGCTCGAGACCGGTGTCGCGGGTCCGCGAGATATCGACAAGGCGATGGAACTTGGCTACAACCATCCAATGGGACCGATCGAACTGACAGATGTGGTCGGACTCGATGTGCGCCTCGACGTGCTGGAGTACCTCCATGAAGAGCTTGGTGAGAGATTTCGGCCGCCACAGGCGCTCCGGCAGAAGGTTCGCGCAGGGAAGCTCGGTAAAAAGACCGGAGAGGGATTCTATATCTGGGAAGACGGCGAGATCGTCGATGTAAGTGGTGGGGGGGAGTTTAATGATGTCTGAGTCGGCTGATCCCGCTGCTATCGCTGCCGAATCTGAAGTTATCGAGGCAGCTGTTGGTGACCGTGTTGAAGGTGTGGCAGTGGTGTCAATATCCCGTCCGGACGAACGCAATGCGCTGAATGCGAAGGTTCGCGAGGATCTCGCCGATGTGCTCGACGCCGCGGAGGCGGATACGTCGACGCGAGTCGTCGTGCTCACAGGTGACGATGCGGGCGGCGCGTTTGTCTCGGGTGCTGACGTAACGGAACTCCGCGAGCGCGACTCACTCGAACAGCGGGCTGCCAGTGAACGTCCACGGATATACGAGCGCGTCGCCGATCTGTCTCTCCCCGTGATAGCCCGGATAAATGGGCACGCGCTCGGGGGCGGATGTGAACTCGCACTGGCCTGCGATGTCCGCCTCGCAGTTGAGGATGCCAAGCTCGGTCAGCCCGAGATTAACCTCGGAATCATTCCCGGAGGGGGCGGCACCCAGCGTCTCCCGCGGCTTGTCGGAGAGGGGCAGGCCATGCGGCTGATTCTCTCCGGTGAGTTGATCGATGCCACTGAGGCGGCCGATATCGGACTCGTTGATGAAGTCCTCAGTGAGGATTCGTTCGACGAGCGGGTAGACGAACTGGCCGGCGCAATGGCTGACAAGAGCCCAGTTGCTCTTGAGTTCGCGAAGGATGCGGTGCAGGCAAGCAGCCAGATGGACCTCGACGACGGAATCGCGTACGAAGCCGCCCTATTTGCTCAACTGTTTGCAACCGACGACAAAGACGAGGGGATTGACGCCTTCCTCGAAGGACGTGATCCCAAATGGCGCGGCGAGTGAATCGCCTCGGGGTCAAGCCCCGAGGCTTCTCGTTTCTACGACGTGACTTGCAGACACACGCTGGAAGTCAGCGGTCTCCGTAGCGGTCACAGTCTCCACGGGCGTGTCTTCGGGCCAGTCGACCGCGTTCTACGGCGCCGCCGCTCAGTCGTCGGCAGACGCCGTATCGTCGCCTGTGGATTCGATCCCGATCTCGATCTCGGCTGTCGCAGCCTTGTACTCGGGGATCTTCGCCCGCTCGTCGAGCACGTCGTTGGTAAGGCGGTTCGCGGAGGCGGCCGCGAAGTGCGGCGTCGTCCAGACGACGCCCTCCTTGATGTCCTCGGTCACCTGCGCTTTCACCTCGATCTCGCCGCGTCTGGATCGGAGCGTCACCCGATCCCCGTCCTCGATGCCGTAGTGGTCGGCGTCGTTCGGGTGGACGTCGACGAAGTTCTCCGGGTGCTGGCGCGAGAGCGTCGGCGAGCGCCGGCTCATTGTCCCCGTGTTGTAGTGCTCCTCCAGCCGCGCGGTGGTGAGGATCAGCGGGTACTCCTCGTCGGGGACTTCCGCGGGCGGCTGGTGGCGGACGCCCTCGATCTGCCCGAGCCCGTTCTCCGTGTCGAAGGACTCCTCGTAGAGGTACTGGTCGCCCTCGTCGCCCTCCTCGTAGCAGGGCCACTGGATGCCGGTCTCGCCGAGCGCCTCGTAGGTCATCCCGTGGTAGATCGGACACACCCGCCGGAGCTCCTCGAAGACGGCCTCCACGTCGTCGAATCGGAAGCCGTCCTCGCCGAACAGACGGCTGCCGACCTCCATCAGGATGTCGAGGTCGTGTTTCGTGTTCTCGTGGACCTTGTCGACACCGCGCATCCGCTGGACGCGCCGGTCGGTGTTGGTGACGGTGCCGCCGCGCTCGGCCCACGTCGTCGCCGGAAGGATGACGTCCGCGAGTTTGGCGGTCTCCGTCATGAAGATGTCCTGAACACAGAGGAACTCGAGGTCTTCTTCGAATCGCTTCTCGGTCTCGTTGCCGTCGGGTTCGCTCATGATGGGGTTTTCACCCATCACGTACAGCCCGTGGACCGTGTCGCCGATCGAATGCGATATCTCGACGTTCGTGAGTCCCGGCTCGTCGGGGATCTCGAAGCCCCACTCCGCTTCGACCGACTGTCGGGCTTCGTCGTCGTCGACGAGCTGGTACCCGGGGAGCACGTTCGGCATCGCGCCGACGTCGCAGGTTCCCTGGACGTTGTTCTGCCCGCGAAGCGGGTTGACGCCGGTTCCGGGCTTGCCGAGGTTCCCCGTGATCAGCGCAAGGTTGATCTCGTTCTGGACGTTGTCGACGCCGCAGGTGTGTTGGCTCATCCCCATCCCGGTGAAGATGGCGGCGTTGTTCGCCATCGCGTACTTCTCGGCGGCGAGTTCGATGTCTTCGAGGGGGACGCCCGCCTCCTCGGCCGCGGCCTCCTTGTCGAAGTCCACGAGGGTCTCTTTCAGGTGGTCGAACCCCTCGGTTCGCTCCTCGACGAACGCCTCGTCGATCCAGCCCGCGTCGGGCTCTTCCTCGTGGCGTTCGAGGATCGTCTTGAGCACGACGTTCAAGAGGGGAATGTCCGTCCCCGGGTTGAGCTGGAGGTGCATGTGCCGGTCCGTCTCGCCGATCTTGAACGACCGGGTGGTCTTGTTCGCGTGGGGGTCGACCTGGATGACGGTCGCGCCCTCCAAGACCGCCTGCCGGAAGTACTGGCTGTTGGCGATCGGGTGCTGCTCGCCGGGGTTCGAGCCCTCGATCCAGAAGACGTCGGCCGCCTCCTCTAAGTCCGCCATGCTGTTCGTCATCGCGCCCTGCCCGAGACTGGTCCGGAGCGCCCACACCGTAGAGGCGTGACACATCCGCGTGCAGTTGTCGACCTGATTCGTGCCGTATCGGCGTGCGAGCTTCTGGAGGAGATAGTTCTCCTCGTTCATCGTCTTCGAGGAGCCGAAGAATCCCATTCCGTCCGGGCCGTGCTCCTCGCGGATCTGCTCCATCTCAGAAACGATCCGGTCGTACGCCTCCTCCCACGTCGCCTCGCGGAACTCCCCGTCCTCTCTGATCAGCGGCTCCGTCAGCCGATCCTCGTGGTCCACCACCTGCGTCGCCGCCCCGCCCTTGATGCAGACGCGCCCCTCGTTGACGGGCGCCTCCCCCCACGGCATGAAGCTCACGTCGCCGGGCTCGTCGCCCTGGTTCACCTGAATCCCGCAGCCGACGCCGCAGTACGGGCAGATGGTCTTCACCGCATCATCCGGCTCACTGGACATCGGTCTCACCGCTCCAATGTACGTTCATACCACTCGATCTATCATCGGAGTCCATGAGTGTACCGGTAGGTCTCGGCGTCCCGTCCCGTCGGCCCGTGATCTGACCGCGGTTGAGATTCACACGACACGGCGGGATCGTCAAACGCGACCACGACGAAAGGCAGGTGTTCATACCTCTCACCCTCGTACCGGAAGGCAATGGACCTGAGCGAGTCGACGATCCGGGACCGTGCCAGAGAGTACGCAGAGACGGAACCGCTGTATGACGTGGAGCGACAGCACGTCGAGACGGTTCCGAAGACGTTCGCCGGCAACGAGTACGGGCGACGCGACGCCCAGTGGATCGTCAGGTGGTACTTCCGGCGGTACCTCGGCGAGTACCCGGACCGCGAGCGGCGCGAGCGGGAGGAGGCGTTTCGGGACAACGACTTCGGCGACGTGACGAATGCCATTGGGACAGCCGTCGACGCAGTGGGAACGAGAGAGACCGCGACTGGGGGCGGAGTGGGGAAACGATGAACCGCCCGACGCAGACGGTGTCATCGACGCCCTCGACGCGCTCACCGCGCTCGGCGGGATCGACATCGCGGTCGCGTCTGGCTTCTTCCAGTTCCTTGGCCCGGCGAGGTTCGTCGCGATTGATCCCCGCACCTGGCGCGTGTTGGTCGCCGCCGGCGAGTTTGACGACCCATACCCCGAGCCGCCGTCGGTCGGTGATTACCGGCGCTTCGACGACGTCTGTCGGGCGGTGATGGCGCGGACCGGGGTCGACGCGTGGACGCTGTACCGGGCGCTCTGGCGGTCGGTTTCGGAGCTACCGGACGCGAAGCGCGGTGTGGGTTCAAACGCGTCCCCGTAGTCGGTGCTACGAGATAAGCTCGACGACCAGATCGTCCGCGATCAGGCGCGTCAGAAGGACACGCGGTATGTCGGCGCGGTCAAGGACCCCCTCGGCGACCTCCCGGGCGGCGTCCGCCTCCTCGTCGACCTCGTTCACGACCGGGACCACAGTTGCGTCGCTGGGGATGCCTTTCAGACCGCCCACCGGGCTCGCGATGACAATCGCGACGTCAGCAGGGCGGATCTTGTCGCCGATCTCGCGACCCGTGATCGCGGCCACGCGCTCGGCACGGCATCAGAGATTTCGGCAATCACCGCGACTGGATCGCCGGTCACGCACACCGCAGCGACTCGGTCGTCGAAGATCGGAATCCGAACGCTCGCGGTCACCACCGCTCGGTCGAGCCGGTCGGCCAGCGCGAACAGCACTGACTTTTTGCCGCCTGCGCCGACGGCGCAGACGGTGGCGTCGCGGGCGTCGAGCGCGGTTGTCAGGTCCGTGCATGGCGTTCGACCGCCGGCCGCCTCACTCTGACGGTTGAAGAAGCCAGTGATCGGGTCTCGTGGCGGACAGATTGATACGTCTCCGCCGCGCAGGGCGTCTAAATGAGTCGGAGCCGCACCCACGTCCTCCGCGTCGACCTCTCAACGGGCGAGACCGTCCGCGAGCGTGTCCCGCACGACTGGCGGCGCGACTACATCGGCGGGAAGGGACTTGGAACGCGCTACCTCTACGAGGAGCTGTCGCCGGGGACGAACCCGACGGGACCGGAGAACCTCCTCGCGTTCCTCATCGGACCGCTCGCGGGGTTCCTCCCGGGTGAGACGCGGTACGCCGCGGTAACGAAGTCCCCGCTCACCGGCGCCTTCCTTGATTCGTACGCCGGCGGTGCGTTCGCCGACCGGCTCGCCGGGTCGCTTGACGACTGCCTGGGGCTGCTCGTGACCGGCGCCGCCGACCAGCCGGTCCGCGTCGAGGTCGAGGGGGGTCGCGCCCGGATCGAGACGAGCGACGCGTGGGGCGCCGACGCCGCCGAGACCGCGGACCGGTTCCCGGACGCCGGGGTCGCCTGCGTCGGTCCGGCCGGCGAGCGCGAGGCGGTGTACGCGACGATCGCGAGCGACGGCGGCGATCACCACGCGGGCCGCGGCGGTGCTGGCGCCGTGATGGGCGCGAAGCGGCTGAAGGCGGTCGTCGCCCGCGATCCTCCGCCGGCCGTTCCGGACGACCTCGCCGCGCTTCGGGATCGCGACGCGGTGGCCTACGGACGGGACGCAACTGGCGAATGGCAGGCGGCCGGCGAGACCATCGAAACAGTCGACTACGCGAACGAGGTCGGTGTCCTCGCGGCCGAGGGATGGACGGAGATCGGGTTCGCCGGTACCGACGACATCGGTGTCGAGGCCGCGCTGGACCGCGCGACCGGCCGCGAAGCGGTCGGCGATCGCCGATCAGCGGACGACTGCAAGGGCGTCGGCGAGAACGCTACCGTCCCTGGCGGCTTCCGGATCGACACGCCCGACGGCGAGGTGGTCCCGCGCGGTGCGGCACCGATCACGCTCGGCGCCGGTCTCGGTATCGACGACTTCGATCGGGTCGTCGAACTCTGCGGGATCTGCGACCGACTCGGCCTCGACGTTATCGGCGCTGGCAACGCGGTCGCGTGGGCGATCCGTGCCGGCGAGGCGGGCGTGATCGACTGTCCGATCGAGTTCGGCGACCCGGACGGAGCCGGCCGGCTGCTGGAGGCGATCGCGGCCCGCGAGCCCCCGGCCGACCTCGACGCGGACCCCGGACTGCCGGACGTGCTCGCCGACGGGATCGACGCGGCCGCCGCCCGGTTCGGCGGTAGAGGGCTCGTGCCCACGGTGAAGTCGATGGCTCTCCCGGGCTTCGACCCGCGGGCGGCGGTCGGCGTCGCGCTCGCCTACGCGACGAGCGACCGCGGGGCGTGCCACCGTCGTGCGCGGCCGCAGGATACCGAACCCGCCGCTCGGCCCGACCGAACCTCGGCCGATCAGGTCCGCGACGTGGTCGGTGAGCAGAACGCGCGGTCGGTGTTGTGGAGCCTCCTCGTCGACGACTTCGTCGGCGAGACCGTCGGGACCGACCTCGGCGCGGAGTGGCTCTCGACGATCGATCACCCGGCTGTCGCCGACGCCGGTCGCAACAGTACGGACCACGGCGACGCAGCCCGTAGATCCGACCCTGGTACGCCCACTGACCCCGATACATCGACCGACTCGGTCGCGACGCTCGCGACGACCGGCGAACGGATCTGGGTGCTCACTCGACTGTTCAACGCCCGCGAGGGGTTCGACCGCACGGGCGACCGCCTCCCTGACCCGCTCCGCTCGGTGGCGGACGATGGCACCCCGGGCGTCGATAGCGACGTGTTCGACCGTCTGCTGGACAGGTACTACGCTCTGCGCGGCTGGGGCGACCACGGACTTCCGACACAAGAAACGGTCGAGCGGCTCGGGCTCGCCGCGGTCGTCGACGGCGCGACACCGCTGGACGACGGCCCGGTAAACCCCCCTGCGGCGACCCCGGAGGACTGACTTACGCCGAAGTCAAACCCCACCGCCGAGAGTCCGTCAGCGACGTATTCCGCCCTGTTCTTTGATCCGCATGATGTGTCAGACACTGCGGTAGATCTCCTCCGGCGGGATCTGATTGTCGGGGTCGTACAGGTCAGACACGCGGTAGAGGATTGCAGAGAACTGCTTGGTCTCGGAGCTGTCGGCCCGTACGTCGGCCGCGGTCTCGTGGAGGAGCACGCAGACCTGGTTAGCAGCGCGGGATGCCTTGTCCGCTGCATCCGCGGTCGATCTGAGGATGGTCGGCCCAGCTGTGACCGCGAAGTTACGCCAACGAGAGGGTGGCAACAAGAGATTCCACGGACGGGCTTTTTGCAAATGGTCGAGTCAAATAGCTCAAGTCTTGCCCCGTGCAATTTAAATTAAACTGAGACGATCAGATACTCCGCTACCAACTGGTCGCGTTACGTTTGGCGTGAATTGTGCTAGACGGCGACGGCTTCAAGCCAATTTTGAACTGTCTTTAACGCGACATAGCTAAAACTATTTGTAAACAATGATGTTCGCTGTTCTATTTCTCAGAAGACACGTTTGATGGCGTTCCGATTTCCATGGCGAATGACTCGAGAGCGATAGCCGTCTTCAGCAAGAACGGGATCGAGATAATCTGCGTCATCGACGAGCAATTCAATGTCATTGAGTTGGTAGAACCGGCAAAACTTGGTCAGAATCTATCTCGTCATCTGCTTATTTGCGGTCGGATAGGGGCTTAACCGGAGGATGTCGTTCGTATAGGATCAACCGCTCCGTACAGCCAGAACCTCTGTCCGTGGAGACGGAATATCTTTTCATCAACCGCGAGTTGATCCTCGGAGACGGTCGAGATCGGCTGTAGATCGGCTTTGTGAACCCAGTTGTGAATTAGCGACGTGACTCCAAATAAACTCGTATTCATCGAGAAATTTACTTACCTCACGTAGTGACATACCGGCCAAGTGATAGCAGGTAGATCTCCTTGATCGTGGTTCTGTTCTTTACGGGACAATCCGAGAGATCAATGGACGCTCCTTGTATACGGCTAGCGCTTAAGCGTACGTAGCAACGTCTCGTAGCTGCTCCGGAGACGACTCCTTGAGCAGGTTAACAATCTCCGTCAGGAAGTTCGCCGGTGGGTTCGTCGGACATCGGTTGCTCTCGTGTTAACCAACTTGACGTCCTCCCGCGCCTGAAGACGCGGGAATCCCACGGCACCGCGCCGCTGAGTTGGGATATTACGGTTCGCGGTTCACGACCTGTTCTCGTGGGGTGAAAACACCCTCACTACGGTCGAACAGGTGAACCCCTGGCTGTGCCAACCAGCCGTTATCCCTATCACCGCCATCCGTGGCGAGACTCGGGAGTACCTTTTGTCGAATATTCTCTGCACCATTCACGTCCGCGTTTGCAACCGTACCGCACTTCTCGCACACGTACAGCCCACGTTCAACACGCTGATTCTTGTCTGTGTGGCCGCACGCCGAACACGACTTCGACGTATCGCGTTCCGACACCAACTCCACGTCGATGCCTTCGACTTCCGCCTTGTAGTCGAGTAGCGTCGTGAAGCGGTCGAACGCCCACCCGTGCAAGTCGAGATTGCCGTGGTCGCCCCAATTCCGAGGTTCGCTGCTCTCGTCGTCCTCTCGAATGCCACCGAGGTCGCCAACGACAAGCGTACCAACACCTCGTTCGACGCACTCCTCCACGATTGCTTTCGAGAGTGCGTGCAAGAAGTGCGTCCGACGACCCGTTCGCTTGCGGTCGAGACGAGTGGCCTCACGGGACGAAGAATCGTCGCATGCGGCTTTCTTTTTCGTGAAGTAGTATTCGTCTTCTTTGAGTGCGCCACCGGGATACAACACCGATTCACCGCCGAACGAGACGGCGGCGAAGTTGCAAATCCCGAGATCAACACCGGCCACCTCATCGCCTGGCGGTTCCGGGTCGATAGTGGTGCGACAAACGAATTGTAGTCGCCACTCGTCGCGTTTGTAGACGGCGCGAACCTGTTGAATGTCCCACTCGGTCAGGTCAACGTCCGGGCGAGTCTGGTACTCACACAGAATGAAGTCTGAACGGTGTTCTTTGAGGTTTCGGCCTTTCGAGAGGCGAACACGGGCGAACTGTGCGTCGTGCTTGAAGCCAGCCGCTTTGAACGACACAGTGGAGCGTGGATGGGAGTCTCCGTGTTTGCGGTAGCCGGGCGGTCGGGCACGGTCGTCGCCGTTCCGACGCTTGCTGAACCAGCCGTTGAACGCTTCAGCGAGTTCTTCGAGAACGCGCTGACTGGATTGAGAATGCAAGTCCGTGTAGCGTTCGTGGCCTTTGAGTTCGGCTTTGAGTTCCCCGTCATCGGGGATTTCGCCCGTTTCGTCCCACCGTTCTTGTGCGTAGTAGCGACCGACGTTCCAGAGTTTTGAGGCGGCCCATCCGAGTTGGTCGAGGTCGTCACGAACCTGTTGCTGGTTCGTAATCGTGGCTTCGAAGGTTCGAATGGTACGACTCATTTTCTGGCTTCATAACTGGTTATGAACAGTGAATTATTAATAGAATCGGTTGGCGTGGAATATCCGTCCTTGCCATCAAATGTTGTCAGCGTCAGAACTGTCGGATTCATCCTGACCCTTCAGGGTCAGGTATTCTCCTTGGTTTTTATAAACTCTCAGTGACTCACAGGCTGACCTGTTGTCAAGGTCGTGGCTGCGCGCGCAGCGCATGCGAGCACGGAGCGGAGGGTGGGGAGGTGGGGTCTGGGTCGGTCCGGCACGTAGCAAAAAAGAAGGTCGCGACGACCGGCTATTCCCACCACCGATCGCGCTCAGGGAACATCACGGTGCTCCACCCGGTCAGAGCCACCGAGACGCGTCCTTCGTACCAATTTCTCGCCGCTCCGTGAATGCGAACGCGCTCGCCCTCTTCGATCCACGGTTGGTTCGATTTTTCCCAGACCGTAATTTTCGTTTTCCCACTGTCGTCTTCGATGAGGCCGACTTGTTGAATGGCTGGCGAGTCGCTCTCCCAAAGCACCGTCACAGTACCTTCGATGCTCACCTCTTTGCGATTGACGTCCTCGAGCTTTTCGATGGGAACCACCGTCCCAGGTGCCGTCTGCAACTCCTCGAACACCCCGACGACCGCGCTCATCAGGTCTTTCCCACCGACGACGGCTTCACCTAGCCGCCGGCCAATCGCCGCTCGCGACCAGCCATCCAGCTTCTCTGCCAGCCGCATCGACTGTGTGTTCACCGCCGCCAACTGATCCTGGGTGAGTTCTGTTCGAGGATCGTCTCGCTCCGGGTCTGCCCACGGGTCCACGCTCGCCGCTCGCTTCTGGAACTCTGCACGCCGCTCAGCACTCTGCTTCGTCGCGACGTCTCGGGTCCGCTTCTCCCGGCCGTCTTGCGTCCCCAGCTCCGCCCGGGCACTGATACGCTCTAATTCGGCCTCCCGTGCTCGAATGCGCTCTTCCTGTTCGAGGGTCGCACCGTAAATCCGCTCTTCACTGGTGTCGACCATCCCGTCCGGGTGGTTTGCATCGACCTTTGCTTGCACCTCCATCTGCACCGTCGCCTGGAACTCTGGGGTCTCATCGACGACCTCGAAGCCCTCTTCATCGATCTCCGCTTCGTCCGCTTTTTCGAATGCCTGTTCATCAGCCGAAACTACATCACTGGTGACGTTCTTACTTGACATTGGTATCTCTCTAAGGTACCATCGAAGGCGCTCACTCGGCGTCTTCTTCCGACACCACGACTCTCCAGCCGTGGCTGTCAACAACGACCAACTCAACCACCGCGCGCTCTCGCTCGCGCCTTCGTGAGCGCCCTTGGGCGCGAGCAAGAGCGCGCCTCAAGGAGATTACCTAGCTAGAACCGCGCGCCGACCCGCCCGGAGTGAGCGTCCAGCGGGTTATGCCCGCTCGTGTCCGGCCCGATGCGCGGAAGCCCGCAAGGGGCGCAACCGACGGGGATACCCGCTGGCGTCGAGGGCACATACATTTTAGCCCGGAACGGGCGCGAGCAGTACGGAGAGCGCCCGCACGCCCGGAATGGTCGGTCGCGAGCGGCATGGAGGGCGGAAGCGGCGAGCGGGGCGTGCCGTAGAGACCACTGTTCAACCGGGCTCGGCGCTCAGTGACACAGCCGAGATCCTGGTGGACTCAGAAAGGGCGAGGCCGTCTCGGTCGTCCCCCCGACCCTGCAAGCACCACAGGCACGAGGAGCGCAGCGATGGTCGCGGGATGCCGAGCGGGAGAGGGCTTTCACCCTGTACGTTCTCGTCTCGACTTATTCAGTCAGGTGTTGCAAAATAACGAAGTTATTTATATATGAGTTCGCTAGCATGAAACAGTATGCTCACAGAAGGCGAGGTTCGCGCCCTTACTGTCCTCCACGGTGAGCAGACGGTCTCCGAACTCGCAACGAATCTCGATCGAAGTCTCAGCTACACCTCCGAACTGGTTGAACAGCTCGAAACAGCTGGCCTCGTCGAGGCACGCCGACAGGGGAAAACAAAGCAAATACGACTGTCGGATGCAAAGGCACTCGAGTTACTCACGGACCTCACCCAGCAGTATTCACACATTGACTGGCCGGAGCTGTTGTCAGGGGCTGCCCTCCGTGTCTGCTACTACCTCGATACCTCACGGACCATGACCGATCTCGCACGCCACGCCGACGTCCACAGAAGCACCGTCCACCGTGCGCTTGCCCCACTTCAGCATCGCGGAATCGTCTACAAAACCGACGACGGAACGTACACACTGAATGACGGCTTCGAACAGCCGAGTGCATTCGCTCGTGAGCTTGCCCACCACGTTCACCGCCAGACTGTCGAAGAACAGATAGATACCTACACCATTCTGTGGGAATCCCTCGACGAGTTCCTTGTTCAGACGACGACTGAGATCACCGACGAACACTTCCTTCCAACAGGATCAGACCAATTCCAGCGATATGACCTCCCGCTGTTTGCACGTAACCGCCGATACTACCTCTACTCGGAGACAACGAATGAACTCTCGCCGGAAATGTTGTGCTGCCACATGCTCGTTATCGATTCGGGCGCACGGGCTCAGTCGTACTGTCTGCTCTTGCTCAGTCACGTCGACATCGACCGCGACGTGCTCCGAGCCCAAGCCGTCACGTACCGCGTCGAAGACGTCGTCGACGAACTCTGCACATATCTCGATACCAGCGGTGACCAGCGGACGTCGCAACTCCCCGAGTGGGAGGACTTCCAGGAACTGGCTGAAGAGTACGAGGTGACGCTGTGAGGGCGCGATTCGATAGCGCATACATCCGGTCGGAACTCGAGCGCATCGCCTATCAGGCGCGTACAAACCGCTCGCTGCTCCGTGTTTAACCAACGCTTCGAAGAACTGCGGTTCTCTGTTGGTTAAGTCGTGATGGGTTTAGAACTGATGAACGAGCTTTACGCGGAAGGCGTGGGAGTGCCCAAACGGGATAGCTACTCGTCGAGGTGTTGGAGCAATTGCGTGACGTTGGGGCTGATCTTCCAGCTACGATGTGGGCTGAAACGGGTCCGGGGTGTTGGTATCGACGACTGTGTCCGCTCGGGGAACGGCAAGACTGACGAGCGCGCTGGTGTCGGCGACGACCGTTCGCAGTCGCCGGCCGCTCATCGATCGTCGTCGGTTGCGGTCTCGACCGACGTCGCGTCGCCATCGTAAACGTCGACATCGTCGGGGGCAGCGAGATCGAGTGGTTCATCCTCGAGATCCGCTTTGAGGAGGCGGAGTCGCTGGGCGGTTTCGGCGCCGACCAACTGTTTGACCGCCTCGAAATCGAGTTGGTCGTCGTAGTACTTCGTGGCGACGAGTTCCTGGAAGGCCTCGCTATCTCGTGGAAGATTCACCGCGAATAGTATACGTACGAACGTCGCTACGAATCCTCTGTATAGTGAGTATATTAACGTGTATACTAGCGCTGTGGATTTCACGGCTACGGAGACGCTGAGAACCTGCTCACTCACTCGTCTTCGAGCGCGGCGTAGATCTCTGCGTGGCGGCGTCCGTCAAGCTTCCCCATCTTGAGGGCGATCTGGTGGCGTTCGGCGTCGCTCTCGGCCGCCTGATACTGTTCGTACAGTCGGCGGACTTCTTCGTCGACCGTCGCCGAGGAATCGGTGCTGGACGCCATTTCTGTATCGAACGTACTCATTGTGTCCGTTTATCAGTTGCGGCGAGCACACGCCCGGAAGTAGATCACTGCGGTCTCAGTGTCGACGGCGGCTTCATCGGTCGCAAAGCGGTGCAGTAGGGCCCGAATTTCGTCGCCGTAGTTAAACGTGTGTCCGTTCAGCATGTAGAAGACAACCACCGTTCGGAGTGCAGTCCGCTTGTTCCCGTCGACAAAGGGATGATCTGCAACGAGAAGACGCATCAGATGTACCGCTTTTTCATCGAGTGTCTGTGGAACCTCTCCAAAGTAGCCTTCAGAGACGTACTGCACTGCAGATTCGATTGCATCCTCCGACCGAATTCCGGGTTCTGTGGCGTCGCCCTCCTCAACGATCTGCTCGTGGAGATCGAGAATGAGCTCGACCGAAGGATACGCAACGTCGTCAGTCACATTTGCGACTCCCTCACACTAGCCAATAGTTGCTTCTTCCTTGCAGCGTCACTCGCCGTACGTCATATTTCTTGGCAGTCGGTACTGGCGCGTTGCTGGCGCGCGTGTTCGTAGCGCTCACGCTCCTCACGGGCGGTCGCCCAGTCGGCGAGGTCGCTGTACACGTCGTCGATGGTCTGCCCGTCGCTCCCCTCCGAAGCGGCGACGTCATCGATGGCGACCGGTGACGCGGCGTTGTACGTCGCCTCGTACTCGGTAATGTGCGTCGTTAGCTCACGAACGCGATCCTGTAGGTCCTCGACAGAATGATTGGCTGCGAGCTGGTTGATGCGTCGCCACTCAAAATACGCGTCATTCCGCTCGTAGGTGGCCGGATGGCCATCGTGTCGGGTGACGGTTCCTAAATCATCGAACCAGCCAAGGTACTTCCGAGCGGTCTTGGGGTCACAGTCGGCGCTGTCGGCGATCGCGCTCGCCGTCGTCGGCTCGCGGGTCTGCAGGATAGTGCCGTAGATGCGTTGTTCGACGTCGTCCACGCTAAACGAGTCATCGATAGAGCGGGGACCGTCCGTGGATGCTGTTCGGTCATACGTGCTCTTGCGGCGTTACGG
>Ga0208138_100083_pt1 | contig 71192 bp, 78 predicted proteins | sample AntRauMetaRauer3_FD_184786 | JGI IMG/M metagenome (GOLD analysis project Ga0208138, IMG submission 184786) | Saline lake microbial communities from Rauer Lake, Antarctica, in enrichment culture - Antartic Rauer Lake 3 Metagenome Rauer3 (SPAdes)... ... | reverse complement strand
CCGCCGACAGCGACAGCTCTCCGTCGATCCGTCCGTAATTCTCTCGTCGAGACCGTCAGTACAACCGCTTCGACACAGAACTCAGGCCGCAGAAACAGCTAGCCGAGGATGCTTTGTGAGGTACTGAGATTACGTCACGTCCACACAACGTCCACCCTAACCAAGACACATTCGACGACTTCGAATGAGTTCCAATAAAACGAACTTTAGCATTCCTGACCGAGCGACGTTAGCCAAAGAAATCGGTCAGGCAAGTCTCACGAAGCGAGTGTACGGAGACTATGAGGCCATAATCCAGTCAGTAAATGAGGCTGAGAAACCATTAGCGTTCGAGCACTGTTTCTTGTTGGCACGCGAAAAAGGGTTCAGTCGCGATAGTAGGAGTACGTACAAAACACGAGTTAAGGTACTTTTTGAATGGGAACCAAGACTTCTCAATTGGATTGTCGGCCAGTACCCTGACCACAAGACGTGGGTTGACGCCGGTGCAGAATTTGCAGGAGTGGCGTCTGTCAACAGTAGCACGCTGAACGATGTTCAACAAGAATGTACCACTCGGGGCGATGATATGCGAGAGGCCTACGCCAAAGCAAGCTTACGAGAGTTTCAGGCTCGTGCCCTAAAAGGAGGAATAGATGACGGGATGATTGCCGGAGGTCTCGGTACTGTGGTCGATAGCGTGATGGAAGAGGTCGCGCGAATTAGTGCAGATGAGTTCCCACGTCGTATTGAATCAGTTATTCAGGCAACGCGTTCAATTGCGGGCCATTCAAACGAGGACATCTGTGTCCGATGTTTAGAGGCGGGTGGGTTCACAAATGGGACGGAGTTTAGCGACGATGGAGATGACGCTGACCTGATTATTGATGGTGACCAATACCGAGACCTCAACATCGAAATTAAGTCCGAAGCCTCACGAGAACGTGCGAGTCGTTCATTCTCTGATAGGATTTCGTGGGTGCTCTTTGCATTCTTTACAAGTGGTGCTGAAGTCCGCAACCGAATGTTCACGGGGAACGAGCAAGGTCCTGCATGGATTAAATCCACGATGAGCGCATACGTACCCCCTCGGACACTCAAACTCGTCAAGGACAAAGATTCGTCCGCTAGCGACGGTCGGGACGCATATCGCTATAAAAACGATAACGGGCGTCTATTTCTGCGCTCCAACGAGGAGTTCGTGGAGGATATGAAGCATTTTAGAAAGCACGGAGAACTGCGTGACTTAACTCCGGGTCACGAGAACTGAGTAAGGTCTACTCTTCAGGCGCAGTCATCACGACGATGTTTTCATTCGCCATCAAGTCGCCCTTAACTCCCGGAGTGTTCTCGGGCGCGTTCTCCCACGGGAGCGTCTTGTTCGGGATTTCGCGGGCGAGCATGTACTCGTGTTCGAAGCCGATGTGCTCACAGAGTTCCTTAGTGATGAGATGGGTAGGGATGTTGACCCGAGACATCGTTCGATTCGCGACGACCCACGCGACAGGGTTGCCGGGCTTCAACACACGTGCAACCTGCTCCATTACAGCATAGTAATCTCTGAAGAACTCCATCGCGTCTTCTGAACGACCATCCTTTTCACGAAGTGTACTGAGCGTAGCCTCCAGTGCGGGTGACCACTCTTCAAGCGTGTCAAGGGGTTCCAGCTTCCGATTCTGCCCACCGAGACCTTCCTTGTCCACCTCCCTCATCTCGTCGTATCCACGTCCCCACGCAACGATGGCTGGGTCCTGCGAAAACTGACCGTAGGCAACCGTCGTCCCGTGGTCGCCATACGGGGGTGAGGTGACCACGATGTCTACGCTATCTGTGTCTATGTCCTCCGCAGTACGCGAATCAGCCAGATAGACATCGGTAGAACGGTCGTGGTTCACCTGTTCGCTGTACTCTTTCATCAGGCCTACATTCTCTTCGACTTCGCTTTCGAAGATGCGGTAAACGTTAGGGTCGTGGGTTTCACGGTCTTCCTCGGCCAATCTATATCGCTTGAATTCTCCGTTTCGCTGGTAGCTGACCTTTCTTGTCGTCTTCGATAAGGCGACCCGGAAGAAGCGACCGAGGTCATCCTCGTTGCCATCGTTCCACTTCGACTCGACTTCACTGATACGGTCACGGATAATGCAGAGTTCGAGCAAATGGGGTTGCGGGAACCAGCCGTCACGCACCTCTGGCTCGCGGATGCCCTCGAAAGATTCCCCGTCCTCATCGTATCGTTCGCGCGTCCGCCGGAGGTCGGCGGCAAGACCGTCCATCACATTATCACGGAAGTCCTTCATCTGATGCGGTTCCAGAGGACTCGCCTTGGCCCGAGTCAGCAGAGCCGCAAGCGGGTTGATGTCGTTCGCCTTCGTGTTCAGGTCCGCGAGCCGACCTTCAACCGCCGTCGTTCCGCTCCCAGAGAACGGGTCGTACACAAGGTCGCCAGCTTCGATAACGCCCTCGCCCTTGTAGTAACTCAGTAGAGCACGGACAATCTGAGGCACCATCCGCGCCGGGTAGGGGTGCAGTCCGTGAGTGAACTGTTGAGTGTTGAATCCGTCAAACGTCCAGTCCACTTCTTCGAGGTCAGTTACGTTGTGAAGGTCGTCTCGCACACGCGAAGATGAGCCAAGTGTCACCTGATGATGGTCCTTCGTCATATTCTATTCGTCTTACTCCTCGATATGTAGTCCCCATACCTAAGAGCACGCATGTTCCTTTCGGTTCTTCAAACCCCTACTCGTCGTCGTCAAATCCAGCGGCAACCTTGGCCCGCATAGACAGGTCCAGATGCTCATCTGCAAGTTTCCCAGCGCGCCAAATTTTCGAATTCGAGTTCTCCCTCGTCAAATAATCAAGCGACTCCATCTCCTTACAGACCCTCGTAACAGTATGCCTTTTTGACTCCTCGATGCCGAGGTCGCCCACACGGAATTCTCCTTCTTCAACCAACTTCTTTAAGACCTTTCCCCAAACGTCGTCGCGAGTGGTCATGGGGATGTGTAGTTCCCGTGCAGATATAACAATACTGGTCGGGTTTCATCGGTTACGGCTCATACCTGAATATCAATCTCGTTGAGATAAGAAGCCTTATAATTGAATGTTTCTTCATTCCAAATACGCTTCAAATATGAGCCAAAGTAAGAATAATGTTGCAACCGACCGCTCGTCTGTGCCCTCCAACGACGACGATGGTGCAACGGGGGCCGATGGAATGTCGCCCTCTGACTGTGCCGAGCCAGAAACTTCCCTCGGAGCCGCTTCCGAACAAAACGCGAACAAAGCCTCTGTTCACCGGGACGAAGATGGGAACGTCATCGCTATCAGCATCGTTCTCTCTCCCATGCAGGTCGCCCTCCACGGTCTGCCTGATGGCGTCGATACTGTCTGCCCTGTTGTTAGTGGTGCGAATAGCATCACCCTCGTCCCTGCTGACTACACTCGCTGAGCGCAGTCGATATTCGACCGTGCTACGATAACGAAATTGTAATGTAGTGTCAGCTTTTCCCTTGAGTATGGGAACCCCGACTTCCGTCTACCCTCCTGACGAACAGCGTGAGAGGTGGGAGCAACGGGCCGACGAGTTGGACATGTCCGTGGCGAGTTTCGTCGCCGCTATGACCGAAGCAGGAATGAAGAAGTTCGAACGGGACATCGAGCCCGACCACACGAGAGCAGAGCTAAAAGCGCAACGAGCGGACCTCCTCGACGAACTCAACCAAGCCCGGGAGCGCATCGAACGCCTCGAAGACATCGCATACAAGGGCGAGCGGCAAGACATCCTCAATCACCTCGAAGAGAATCCGGGGGCCGAATACCACCAGATACTGTCCAAACTCCAGCAGACCGTCGGAGGCCGCCTCACCGACAACCTCGATTTCCTCCAACTCGAAAGTAGAATCCAATCTAACGAGTCGGGTCAATACTTCCTCGTTGAGGACGATGAGGACGAGGAGTCGTAGATGGAGGCCGCCTACGACCCCGAATCCAACTATCACACAGGGTCCATCCCCGTGCAAGAAGCGAAGGCGCAACTTGGCGTCTTCAAAACCACCGACGACGTGCCCGTCAGGTACCGTCTCAGAAATTACGCACGCGAACTCGACTCCGACGAGGTGTGGCGTGCGTTCCTCGAATCTCTAAACAAGACGTGGGACGAGACCACGGAGTATAGGTATTGGTCGCCGTGGAACAAGTGGAGTGAGTTCGCCGGGCAACGGGACACCAATCCCGTAACGCCCACAGCCGAAGACCTCGACGCGTGGTTCGAGGAAGCAATCGACCGTACCGCATCCATCGCGACGTGCCACGACATCCACTTCCGAGTGCTGTATCGGTTCTTCGAATGGCTGACGGAGCATACTGACTATCCACACCGCTACAACCCCGTCTTACAGGCAGTCTTGCTGGAGGGTGCAACGGAAGACCTCTGGGGGGAGCGAGTGTTTCGCCGCAAAAAATACGAGGACAAACGTGAGTAAAGAGAATCACAAAGACCGGCTCGAAGAATTGCAAGACGGATTAGATGCATTTGGTGAGGCCACCGGGACGAAGGGAGACCGACTCGAAGAGGTCGAACCCATCTTCCAGCAGGTGGATGCAGACCCGTTCGATATGTACCTGCTTCACGACCGTCATAAGGGCATCACTGAGGAGACATACAACCAGTGGGTGAACACATATGACCAGTGGAAGGACTTTATGATAGCTCAAGGGCGTCATCCAGCCTGCCCATCGAAGATACACGTATCCAAGTTCGTCGAGTTCCAGACGGAGGACCTCGGGTACACTGAGGGCGATGTGAAATCTAAGCTCTACCACCTCAACGCCTGTTACCAGTGGATGCAAGAAGAGGGGAGGTTCCCAATCCCCACCGACTACAACCCGTTTGGACCGTGGCTCAAGAAGGGCGTGCTATCACCCTCGACGGGAAAGAAGAACTACCCCCGCATCAGCCTTGATGAGCTTCAAGAGCGGGTGACAGACATCAAAAACATCCGTGAACGAGCCATCGTTGTCACGCAACTCAAGCTCGGCTGTCGCTCTGGAGAGCTAGCCAACATCCGCCTCAGTGAAATCGATATAGAACACCCGGAGGCGAAGAAGCATTACGAGGAGATGGGCACGCACCCTCTCATCGACCAGCACGAGAACGTCGTGGTCATTCCCGCTGACCGGAAGGGGAACAAGCGGAAGGTCGATACAATCCTCCCGCTTGACGAGGAGACGCGACAGGCCATCGTGGACTGGTTACTGATTCGCCCCGATAACGGAAAGGACGAGGTGTTCTTCACGGACAAGGGGAAGCCACTCACCACGAGCACCATCGGTTACATGTGGAGTGATAAGTACTGGACTGACCACCAGTATGAGAAAGAAGAGTACTACGACAGCATCACCCCACACTGGTGTCGCCACCACTTCACGACGTGGTGGGCGCAAACGAATCTCCCTGCCGACCAGCGCAAGTATATGCGGGGGGACAAGACGGACGAGTTCAACAAAGTTCGAGGAGCGATGGACCTGTATATCCACCAATCGTTCGAAGATATTGAGCAGGCATACCGGGACGGGATTTTCCCACTGCGGCTGGAGAAGCCGTAGTCTCGCCGTTCGCCTCTTATCCGACCCCATATAAAAGGGGTCGAAATGGGGTATTTTACTTATAAAAACTCGGTGCTTTCGGTATCATTCTTCGTAGTCACGTCTATCGGTTTTGCCAGATTTAATGTGGTTTTGCTCGATTTTGTTCAACTCGATCAACAGCCGGAAGATCGCTTTCACGAGGTTGGCGTCGACGTCGAACCGCTCGGCGTTTGCGCCGGCGCGCTCCATTACCTGTTCCTCCTGCCCCTCGTCGGTCGTCGGGAGGTCGCGCTCCTCCTTCACGGCCGCCACCGTGTCGGCGACGTAGGTCCGTCGGGCGATCAGTTCCACGATCTCGCGGTCGATGTCTTCGATCTCGCGTCGCAGTTCGTCGAGGCTTCGGTCCTCGGAGTTCGGTGTGTCACTCATTGGTAGGTTTGGGGTCAGTCGATAGTGTGCTCACTCGACGGCCGCACCGTCGTTTCTGGTGGTCGTTCGCCGCAGGGTTCCGGGACGGTTGCTCCACGCGTCGGCGACCGCGTCGAGGTCGGTCTCGGGGTCGTCGGGGTCCGCGACGGCGACGACGCTCGGACCGGTCCCCGACAGCGACACTCCGGTGGCGTGGGGCATCGCCTCGACCGCGGGGTCGGCGTCGAAGCCGAGCGCGGCGGAGAACGCGAGTCCGTTAACGGTCATCGCCTCGGCGTACCGGCCGTCGAGCGCGAGGTCGGCGACGAGATCCGCCATCGGCGCGACGGCCTCACAGCGGGTCACATCCGCGTCCGCGCTGTAGGCGCGCTCGGGAGGCGTCCACACGAGAACGTCCCAGTCGACGGTCTCGCGCGACCGTAGCTCGTCGGCGTCGTTGTCGGTAACGGTGACGCCGCCGAGCATCGAAGCGGTCGCGTCGTCGAACGCGCCCGTGACCGTGACGCCCGCCTCGCGGGCCGCTCGGACCCCGAGTCGGCAGGCGTCGAGGCGGGTGACGTCGACGGACGGGTCCGCATCGTCGTCTCCAACCGCCAGCCCGAGCGCGTCACAGGTCGCGAGCACGGTCGCATTGGCGGCCGCGCTGGAGCTTTTGAGTCCCGCTGCGAGGGGCACGTCGCTGTCGGTCCGGACGGTGCCGCCCTCGCCGTCGCCCCAGCGCTCGGTCGCGAGCGCGACGCAGTGCTCGATCAGGGCGGTGTCACCGTCGGGGTCCTCGGCGATCGTCCCGCGCACGCCGTCGGCGTCCGGGTTGAGCGTCACCGTCGCGCGGGTCTCGACGTCGATGCCGAAGGCGGCGCCGGTGCCCGTCGCGAGCGCGTTCAACACGGTGCCGGCGCCGAGCGCCGCTGCCCGTCCCTCCATGTACTCACGGCTCGCGAGCGCGGACAAAGAGGTAGCGATCACGGCGAGTCTCTCGGGGCGGTCGGGGGCGGCGCGGCGTGGACCGCCGGATCGGCCTCTCCCTCAGACCGGCTCCGCGCGCCGGAGCGCGGCGTCAACCTCGTACCAGTCCGGATCCGGTCGTGCGCGAGTCTCCCGACTTCGGAACGTGATCGAGGCGTCGAAGCGTCGGGTCCCGCCGGCGAATCGATCGTCGGACGAGAACCGTTCGGTGACGTAGTCGTAGCCGACCGCCTCGCGCTCGATGGAGTTCGGGCGCGTCGCGTACGCGTCGACGCGGAGTTCGACCGTACCGTACGTGAACCGTCCGGCGTTCTCGACGGTGAGCTGCGCCTCCACCGTCGTCTCATAGCCGTCGTCGGTCACGCTGAGCACGTCGACGTTCGTAACCACGAGACCGGAGCCGTCGGGGCCGACCTCATCCGGGGAGTCCCCATCGTCCGCCTGCTCGGCGGCGGACTTTTCGTCCTCCGAGAGGGATTCGCGTTCGCCGTCATCTCCGTTTTCGCTCTCGGAGTCGCTCGCGTCGTCGCTCGCAGAGGTCTCCGTCCCGTCTCCGGAGCCGCCGGCGTCCTCGCTCGACTCCACGAGACAGCCGGCGAGCAGTCCGGGAACCGCAGCGGCCAACAGTCGTCGACGGCGGAGCGAGGGCGTCATGGTCACTCCGTCACCAATCCAAGGACGCCGGTCACCGCGCCGACGACGGCAGCGACGACCGCGGTCGTGAGTATCGATCCGAACGCGTCCGCGATCCCGTGAGCCTGCGTCGCCGCCTCGCCTTGCGACGCGACGACGAGGACGACGACGACCAGCCCGTACGCCAACGCGCCGAGCCCGCCTCCGATCCCGCAGGTCGCGGCTGCCTCTCTCGCGTCGTACGCCCGCGACCCGACGAGGAGGCCGAGGACGCCTGCGAGCAGAGGCGCAATGACCAAGGCGGCGGCGGTGATGGCGAGGTACGACTGCGCGACGAACACCGGGCCGAACCGCGCGGTCTCGCCGGTGGCCGCCGCGGCGAGCGCGGTCTCCGCCCACCCGGTGGTCGCGGCGGCGACGAGCCCGACGCCGGCGCCGACGACCGCGAACACCGCCGCCGTGAGACCGACTCCGTTTCCGTTCATCAGACGACCGCCCACCCGTTCGCCAGTTGTCCCTGCCAGCCGGTGCGTTCCTCCCACGCGTCACCCGAGAACCCGGCCGCGACCACGAACTCGCCGGCCTGCACGACGTAGCCGTACTGGACGCCGGCGTGCTCGCCGAACCCGTACCGCTCCCCCTCCGCTTCGTGGTGGTAGAGGCGGTGCCAACGGGTCGGGCCCTGATATATCGGTGCTTGGTCCTCGCCGTCTTCTCCGTCACCCTCGTCGCTTCCGCTCTCCCCGCCGCCCTCGCTTCCTCCCTCCCCCGTCGCGTCCCCGGAGAAATCGGATCCGGCCGCGGTGGCGTCGGGGTCGATCGGCGCGCGCCCTTCAGTCGAGGCGGCAGCGACCGCCTCGTCGAGCCGATCGTTCGCGGTCGACGCGTCCGGATACCGCTGCACGTACAGGGGGACGCCCTCAAGTTCGTGTGCCCACCCCTCGAACGTCCGACTCGGTCGGTTGCCGGCGGCGGGGCGGGTCGCAAACGCGACGAACAGCTCCTCGGTCCGGTCCTCGGAGCGCGGTATCGGTCCGAGGCGCGCGCGCAGTTCCTCGCGGCGGGCCGCCTCGAACGCGTTCCCGTATATCCGCGGGATCTGGTTCCGATCATGCTCCTCGTCGTCGTACGGCTCGTGCGCAAACGCCGAGAATCCACGACTCGCGAGGCCGAGTTCCACGAACGCCTCGCCGCGGACACGCCGTCGCTCGGCGTCGTCGTCCGGGAGCGGGTACAACAGGCGGTTCAAAAGCCGATTGTGGATCGGCTCGCGGGAGAACGCCTCGTCGACGTAGGTGGCGGTGCCGACGGCGGCGAAGCCGCGGCGCATCCGCGAGAGCTCCTCTAAGAAGCGGTCGACATCGCCGCGGGGGGCGAACGTCCGGAGCTTCTCGACGTGCCGCTCCGTGCGCGAGACGATCCGGAATCGGGGGTGGAACTGCGGCTCTAGCGCGTCGGCGGCGGTGTCGGCGGCCGTGCGCCCGGCTTCGTCGAGTCGGTCAGCCATCTCGACCGTCACCGCGTCGTTCTCGTCGACCGCGTCCCGCACATCGTCGATCTCGGCGACGACCTCCCGGATCGCGTCCCGATACGTCGCGACCGCCGACGGGTACTCGGTCGCGAACCACACCGCGTCGTCGACCACGTTCCGGGTCGCCGTCGCGAGCGCCTCGTTCGCGACCGGTTCGGGGTCGTCGCCGTCGACCTGCTCGTCGCCGGCGGTCTCGCCATCGCCGCCACCGTCGTCGCCGCCGTCCGCGTTCGGAGGGTCTTCCGCGGCCGCGTCGGGGTACTCGACGCCCTCGACGCCGAGACACCCGGAGAGCCCGACGACTGCGGCGGCGCCGACGCCCAACAGGCCCCGTCGCGTCCGTTGCATGAACTACCCTCCCGGCGGAGGGGCCTTAAAGGTGCCATCCCCGATTCTCGCGACTGAGGCCGGACGGCGGCGGGGGCTGTGGCGAGGGCGCCGACGGCGACCACGACGCCTCCGCCGACCACCGAGCGCGCCCCTTTTGAGGCGCGCGCACCGAACGACGTGTATGTCTGCACCTTCACGCAGCGACGTTCCCCCCACGTCGATCGGGATCGACCTCCGCGAGGAGGGCGTCGTCATCGAGTACCTCGACGGGCGAACCACCCTCTACCGCGGCGTTCCCGACGCCGTCGAGGGCTCGGTGACGGCCGGCCCGGGCAAGGAGACGCACGTGCTCGTCACCGACCCGACGGAGACGGAGGGCGTGATGACGTACGTCAACGACTACAACACCGACGACGAGATTTTGGAGGACTCCGGCGTCGGTCGCGTCATCGTCGAGGACGGCGAGCGCGACGAGGTGTTCCCCGGCGTGATCGTCGGGCGGACCGGCCAGCGCAACGAGGTGATCGCCGATCCCGAGATCGCCGGCGGTCGCGTGTTCGTCTTCGTCGAGGACGGCTGGACGGAGGGGAGCTACGAGATCGTCGAGGCGCCGGAAGACGGGCTCGACGCGCACCGGTGACCGCGATGCGGACGCTGACCCCGACGACGATGCCGATGTCGGCAGATCCACCCCGATGAGCCTCGCGAAACCTTGGCGCGACCTCGACCGCTCGACGGTCCGGAGCGCGCCGAGCCGCTACGCGCTGTACGAGCTGGGCGACGCGGAGGGGGACACGGTCGGGTTCGGGACGGGGGTCCTCCGTGACGAGTTGAAGGAGGCCCTGGCGTACCGAGACGCTGACAAGGTGCGGTGGGAGGTCGCCGACTCGACCGAGCACGCGGAGCGACTGCTCGCGGAGCACGTCGAGGAGTAGTCGGGAGGCCGCTCGGATTGCCGAGACGAGCCGCACTCACCGAGAGCGACCGACAGACGAAAGTCCCGCGGTCGCCGAGGGATCCGTATGAGCGACGAGGCGGACGCCGACGACGAGGTGCTGCGCGCGAGCGACATCGGCGGCGAGGGACCCCCGATCGAGGAGAAGCCGTACAAGATCGTCTTCGAGGCGAACAAGTGCTTCGGGGCGGGCAAGTGCGCCGAGGTCGGCGACAACTGGGTGATGGACGTGCAAAGCGGGATGGCGAAGCCGCGGTCGTACTACATCGGCGAGGACGAACTGGACGAGAACATTCGAGCCGCCGAGGTGTGTCCCGCGAAGAAGGAGCGCGGCGTGATCCACGTCGTCGACCGCCGGACCGACGAGGAGATCGCGCCGGACCCGCACGGCGACGGGACGCTCTCGGTGGACTGGTAGGGGGCAGGGCGCTCGGGGAACCCGAGCCGCGCTGGGCGCCGCCGCGGCATCCGAAAGGGGTTTGACCCCGCCGCCGGTATCCGAATCCGCGCGGGGGTGGCTGAGCCTGGCCAAAAGCGGCGGACTTAAGATCCGCTCCTGTAGAGGTTCGAGGGTTCGAATCCCTTCCCCCGCATTCCTGTCGCAGTTCGCACAGTAACACGGTTTGGCTGTCCAATACACCCTGAATCGCGTAATTCAGGATTCTCACCTAGCCGTAGGAGAACTACATATACATCGAGTACATTCCGAATGAGATATGGAACGAATCGAACGATACAAGCGAACAGTCTGGGAGCGGCATTCGAACCCAAAAAGCGGATGGAGTCGCGTACTCGTGCTCCCTGTACTCCTCTATGCGGTGTCTGATCGAAATTGGAAACTCGGAATGGCTGCCGTTGCGTTCACGCTCGTCAATCCGGTATTGTTCTCGCCTCCGGAGGATACCGATGCGTGGATGACTCGGGTCGTACTTGCCGAAGAGTGGTGGGTCGAAGAGCAAGAGCAGCGCGTCTTGGGACTCACGTATCCGAACCTTCTCAACCTTCTCAACATCCCTTTGACGGGATACGCGTTCGCTTCCGTCTACCGGAAAAAACCGGTTCGAGCGGCGCTTAGCGGGATGGGTTCAATGATACTGAAGTTCTGGTACGTTGGATCTCTCGTTCGCAGATACGATGCAGAGCAATCAGCGTGACCGTCCGAGTTCAGCACGCACCCTCACCGACAAACTGTTTCGGCGGCTTCGCCGACGCCACTACCTCGTTCTTTATAAGTGATTGTCGCGGTCGCTCACGGCTATTTAAATAGCGTATCGCCGTCGACGCTGACCCGACCGCCCTTAACAGGAGCAGTAGTAGTCGCGGTCGACGAACTCCGTCTCGAACAACTTCGCGGCCGGCGCGGGGTCGGACGGGCGGTAGATCCCCGTCGTTAGGTTCCCCTCGCGCTCGAAGTCGCCGGCGACGAGCCGCCGCCAGTCGGCGGTCGACAGCTGGTCCCAGAACACGTCGTCGCCCGCGAGCAGCGCGAGGTAGTCGCGGAGGTACACCCACCGCGTCGGCTCGACGCCCGACGACTCGTACTCGGCGTCGGTGACGGCGGCGTACGCCGCCATCGGGAGGTTCGCGCCCGCGGCGACCGGCATCCCGATCCACTTCCACGGTCGGGTGTTGACGTCGAGCAGGAGGAACTCCTCGCGCTCGTCGTCGTACACGAACTCCGCCTCGCTGATCCCGTGGTAGCCGGCGTCGTCGAGCACCGCCAGCGCGCGCGCCTCGATCGCCGGCTCGTCGGCCGTCTCCACCAGACAGGAGGTACCGAACTGCTGCGGGAATCGCACCGCGGCGTTGCCGACGACCGCGAGCGCGTCCCCGACGCCCGAGGGCGGGACGTACGACGCGAGCGAGTGGTCTCGACCGGTGGCGATGTCGACGCGTTTCTGCGCCATCACGGCGATCTCCTCCTCGCGGGCGGCCGCGACCGCGTCCGCGAACTCCTTGCGGTCGGCGACCTCCAGTACGTTGGTGCCGAACGCCTCCTCGAAGTCGCGTTTGAGCTCCGGTTTCACCACGAGCGGGAACCCGAGCGCCTCGGCGGCCTCGTCGAGGGTGGCGTCGGCGTCCGGCGTGCCCGTCGCCGCCTCCGCCGTCTCCGTGAGCCGGTACGTCTCCGGGTACGGAACGCCGAGCGTCTCGCAGGTCGCGTACAGCTCGGACTTGTTCAACACGTCGTCGAGCGTGTCGATCCCGGCGAAGGGGAGCCGGACACCCTCGGGATCCGCCCGCGCGTACGCCAGCGCCCACTCGTCCATGCAGCCGAACGCGACCGCCTCGCGGCCGATCGCGTCGACGATCGCCTCCACGTCCTCGCGGAACCCGTCGAGGTCGTCGAGCGGGTACGTCACCGCGCCCGCGAAGTCGACCGCATCCGAGGGTGGTGCGAGCCCGTCGTGGCGGAGCGCGTCGTCGTCTCCGGGGCGGTCGAGCGCGATCACGGGCACGTCGTGGGCGTCGAGCGCGCGGGCGACGCCGAGTCCGGTCACGTGTGCGTTGCTGACGAGGGCCGGCGGTCGGTCGAAGGAGGCGTCCGCGAGCGCATCGATCAGCGCCTCTGTCGAGCGAAACTGCGCTGCCATACCCGTCATGGTCGGTCCGGGTACAAAGGCGCACCAGTACCGGCCCGGCGTGCCACTACCGGTGACGCGGGCGGCCACCACTACCGATGATACGGTCTCCGACACAATCGGGACGGACCGACGAACCGCCGACTTCCCCGACGCAACGCGCTTTTACTCGTGTGTCGCCTCCGATCCGGTATGAGCGAGCGCGAGAGCAAATCCGAAGACGGAGGCGAGATCGGCGGTGACGGCGAGGGCGAGGGAGTGACCGGTGACGGCGAGGGAGTGACCGGTGACGGCGAGGGAGTGACCGGTGACGGCGAGGGAGCGATCGGCGGCGGCGGCGACCTCCCCGACCGCGTCCGCCGCGCGTTCGCGGACCACGGCTCCTTCGAGCCCGTGGACGAGGGCGTTTGGGTTGCGGAGACGACCCCCTTCGACGCCGAGGTGCGCGCCGAGCCCGCCGCGGACGGCCGGATCCACTTTGTAGTGACCGTCCGGGTGCCGACCCTCTCCGCGACGGCGGCCGACGAGGTCGCCGACGTGGTCGAGGAGGGGTGGATCGAGACGTTCGAACTCCGCGTCGTCGACGTGGGCGGAGTCACTCGCGGTGACCACGAGTTCGACCCCACTGTCGCGGTCGCCGCCGACGAGATTACGGTCGATTTCGAGCTGACTGAGATCAACGAGCGGCGCGGCGTCGACGACGCCGGGGCGCTGATCAACTTCGTCGAGGGGACCTACGTGCAGGGGGTCATCCCCGGCTACGAGTACACCGAGCCGCTCGACGGGCTGCTCTCCGCGGCGCGCCAACAGGGCAACAGCGGCGGCGGGTTCTAGGCCGATAGGGGCAAATGCCGCGAGCCCCTTGGTCAAATATGCTCGCGCTGTTCGGGTTCGTCAGCCTTCTCGCCCTCGTGGCCTTTCACACGCTGATCGCCGGGGTGGCGACCCGCTTTTTCCGGCTCCGGCTGAACACCTCGTGGGGGGCGATCGTGTACACGCTCGTGTTGACTCCGATGTTGCTCCTGATCTCGATGCTGGTGTTCACCGGCGTCCTCAACGTCGGCACTGGCATCAATCTCGGCAGCCCGACGCTCGTCGTCGGGCTGCTCGTCGCACTTCCCGTCGTGCTCGGGGCGGCGATCGACTATCTCTACGTTCCGCCTCCGGACGACGTCGAACTGCCGGACACGAACTGACGACGGCATCGAAGACGGCGACGCTGCGACCGCTTCACCTCTGCGCTCGTCGACGGACTACTCGCCCAGCAACTCCGACAGAACCTCCTCGACCCGCGCGATGACCGCCTCCGGCGACTGCGAGGCGTCGATGCGGACGAACCGGTCCGGCTCGGCGTCGATCAGTCGCTCGTAGTTTTTCCGGACCGCAGCGAGGTAGCCGTCCTGCTCGAATTTGTTCGTCCGGCCTGCGCGCTCGGCTGCCTCGCGGGCGTCCAGATCGAGGTAGATCGTCGCATCCGGCGGCCGCGAGAAGGCGGCGTGGATTCCCTTTATATACTCTAGTGGGCGGTCGATGTCGACATCGCTGGCGGCGAGCGTCGCCGCCTGATAGGCGAACCGGGAGTCGGAGTAGCGGTCGGAGATCACGAGGTCGCCGTCGGCGAGGGCGGGCTCGATCGTTCCCGAGAGGTGGTCCGCGTGGTCGGCCGTCAACAGGAATAGCTCCGCGAGCGGGTCGGCGTCGTCGGCCGCGATCGACCGGTCGACCGCCTCGCCATACCAGCTGTCGGTGGGCTCGCGGGTGAACGTCGCGTCGGGGTAGACGTCGTGGAGCGCCTCCCAGACGGTGGTCTTTCCGCTGCCGTCGAGCCCCTCCAGCGTGATCAGCATGGTCGCGCTCCGGCGCGGCAAGGAATAAACGGCGCGGGTTCCGACGAGACCCTTTTTAGTGGCTCCGCGTCGAACCGCCGGCATGGTCGACGATATCCATCACACCAGTCACATCCGTCACACCCGCCACGCCCGCGGACCGCGGAGGCACCGATGATAGATATCGCGATCTCCGCCACTCGGGTCGTCGCGGCGCTCGTGTTGGTCGTGTTGAACGGCTTCTTCGTCGCCTCCGAGTTCGCCTTCGTCCGCGTCCGCTCCACCTCGGTCGAGCAGCTGGTCGAGGAGGGGCGCCCCGGCTCGGGAGCGCTGCAGGACGTGATGGGGAGCCTCGACGACTACCTCGCGGCGACGCAGCTCGGGATCACGCTCGCCTCGCTCGGGCTCGGGTGGGTCGGCGAGCCCGCGATTGTGGCGCTGATCGAGCCGGCGCTCGGACCGCTGCTCCCCCCGAACCTCGTCCACATCGTCGCGTTCGCGATCGGGTTCAGCATCATCACGTTCCTCCACGTCGTGTTCGGTGAGCTGGCGCCGAAGACGATCGCCATCGCGCAGGCCGAGCGGGTCGCGATGATGTTGGCGCCCCCGATGAAGCTCTCCTACTACCTGTTCTCGCCCGGCATCGTCGTGTTCAACGGGGCGGCTAACGCCTTCACGCGCATGCTCGGCGTCCCGCCGGCCTCGGAGACGGACGAGACGATGAAGGAGCGCGAGATCCGCCGCGTGCTCGCGCGCTCCGGCGAGGCCGGTCACGTCGCAGACGTCGAAGTCGAGATGATCGACGCCGTCTTCGAACTCGACGACACCGTGGTCCGGGAGGCGATGGTCCCCCGACCGGACGTGACGAGCATCCCGGCCGGCGCGGACCTCGCCGCGATCCGCACGACCGTACTCGACGCGGGTCACACCCGGTACCCGGTAGTAGCGGCTGACGACGCAGACCGCGTGGTCGGCTTCGTTGACGCGAAAGACGTGTTGCGCGCGGGTGAAGCGGGTGACGAGTCGGTCACGGCTGCCGATCTCGCACGCGACCTCGTGATCGTTCCGGAGACCACGTCGCTGAGCGATCTGCTCGTGCAGTTCCGCGATGAACGCCGTCAGATGGCCGCCGTCGTCGACGAGTGGGGCGCCTTCGAGGGGATAGTCACCGTCGAAGACACGGTCGAGACGCTCGTCGGCGACCTCCGCGACGGCTTCGACGCCGCGGGCGGCGACCACGCGGTTCGGAAGACCGGGGCGGGGGCCTACGAGGCCGACGGGTCGGTCTCGCTATCCGTCGTCAACGACGCGCTCGGCACCGACTTCGACGGCGACGGGTTCGAGACGCTCGGCGGACTCGTGCTCGATCGACTCGGTCGCACCTCGGAAACCGGGGATACGATCGCGGCCGGCGACTACCTCTTCGAGGTCACGGCGGTCGACGGCGCCCGCATCTCGACAGTCCGGATCGAGGAGGTCGACGAAGGCGACGAAGTCGACGGCGAGGACGAGGTCGACGGAGCCGGTGACGGGGCCGATGACGAATCCGGCGGGGCGGACGGCGCCTGACGCCGGCCGATTATCCTGGCCTGTTCCCCGCGAGGGCGAACCGCCGCGGACCTTTTTACCGCACGCCGCGACCATAGGAGCATGTTCGATCGCATCCTGTTCCCGACCGACGGCAGCGACGGGGCGAGCGCCGCGTTCGATCACGTCCTCGATATCGCGGCCGATCACGGCGCGACCGTCCACGTTCTCAACGTCGCCGACACGACCCACGACAGCGTCACACGGATCGACGGCGAGATTGTCGACGTACTCGAACGCGAGGGCGAGGAGATCGTCGAGGCGGTCGCGGACCGCGCTGCCGACCGGGGAATCGAGACGGTGACCAAGGTGCTTCAGGGCGGCGTCGCCGAGACAATCGCCACGTACGCCGGGGAGCACGAGATGGACCTCGTCGCCATGCCGACTCGCGGTCGAACGGGATTCGACCGCCTGCTCCTCGGGAGCACCACCGAGCGCGTCGTCCGAGAATCGACGGTGCCGGTGCTCAGTATCCGACCGGACGGAGAGACGGCGCGGTACCCCTACCGGAACGTTCTCGTGCCCACCGACGGGAGCGAGCGCGCCGCCGACGCCCTCGACCGGGCGCTGACGCTCGCCAAGCGCGCGGACGCGACGGTCCACGTCCTCACCGTCGTCGACGTCGCGACCGTCGGGGGCGAGGGGTACTCGGGCGTGGACGCGCTGGTGGAGGGTGCCGAGGAGACGGTCATGGAAGCGGCGGCGACCGCCGAGGAAGCGGGTGTCGATTCGGTCGAGGCAGTCGAGGTCGGGTCGTCTGCAACGCGCGGGATCCAGTCGTACATCGACGAGAACGACATTGATCTGGTCGTCATGGGGACGCAGGGACGAACCGGAGTCAAGCGGTACCTCCTCGGGAGCGTCGCCGAGCGCACCGTCCGCACGTCTCCGGTACCGGTGTTGACGGTTTCCGACCCGGGCGACGAGGCGGGTGACGAAACGGGCGACGAAGACTGACTCGGGCATCGATCTCCCGCTTCGCGGCTCCGCCGATTCCCACTCCTCGTCATCGCGGCGTCTGACGCCGCGGTAGGTTTACGGGCGTTCCGTCCGACGTATCGTGTATGAAAGTGTTGGTAGCCGGCGGAACCGGGTTCATCGGGTCGTACCTCTGCCGCGCGCTCGCAGACGGGGGTCACGAGGTGACTGCCCTCTCCAGGTCGCCGAGCGATACCCCCGAGGGGGTCGCGTCCGCGACGGGCGACGTTACCGACTACGACTCGATCGCCAGCGCGGTCGAGGGGCAAGACGCGGTGGTGAACCTGGTCGCGCTCTCGCCGCTGTTCGAGCCGAAGGGCGGGAACGTCATGCACGACCGGATCCACCGCAAAGGCACAGAGAACCTCGTTCGGGCCGCCGAGGAGGGCGGCGCCGAGCGGTTCCTCCAGTTAAGCGCGCTCGGCGCCGACCCCGACGGCGACACCGCCTACATCCGCGCGAAGGGACAAGCCGAGGAGATCGTCCGCGAGAGCGGCCTCGGCTGGACGATCTTCCGCCCCTCCGTCGTCTTCGGCGAGGGCGGCGAGTTCGTCTCCTTTACCAAGCGGCTGAAGGGGATGTTCGCGCCGGGTCTGCCTCTGTACCCGCTTCCCGGCGGCGGGAAGACCCGCTTCCAGCCGATCCACGTCGAGGACCTCGTCTCGATGCTGGTCGCGGCGCTGGAAGAGGACGAGCACGTCGGCGAGACCTACGAGATCGGCGGTCCAGAGACGTTGACGCTCAGGCAGGTGACCGACCTCGTGTACGAGGCCGAAAAGAAGGGAGTCACGATCATTCCCCTGCCGATGCCGCTCGCCCGGATCGGGCTCACAGTCCTTGGCGCCGTCCCGGGGTTCCCGATGGGCGCTGACCAGTACCGGTCGTTGAAGTTCGACAACACGACCGCACACAACGACGTCGAGGCGTTCGGCGTCGACCCTGCCGAGCTGACCACGCTCGGAGAACACCTCGGGGTGGTGTGATGGCGGCGACGATCGAGGTGTCGCGGGCCCGATCCGGGGGACGTCGACGCCCCGCGACCTCCGACTCGACCGCTGATCAGAGCGCCAACCGGTCGATCGTGTCAACGAGCCGAATATCACGGGTAATAACAGCAACCGAAGGTTTAAATACGCGATCACGTTCTGTTCATTTCAAACGCGGAGGGAGCACACGATGAAACTTGCAATGATCGGATTCGGACAGGCGGGGGGAAAAGTCGTCGACAAATTCCTGGAGTACGACAAGCGGACGGGCTCGGAGATCGTCCGCGCGGCCGCGGCCGTCAACACGGCCAAAGCCGATCTCATGGGCCTCGAGCACATCGCTGAGAACCAGCGCGTGCTCATCGGTCAGTCCCGGGTGAAGGGCCACGGGGTCGGCGCTGACAACGAACTCGGCGCGGAGATCGCCGAGGAGGACATCGACGAGGTACAGGGCGCCATCGACTCGATCCCGGTCCACGAGGTCGACGCGTTCCTCGTCGTCTCCGGGCTCGGCGGCGGCACCGGCTCCGGGGGCGCGCCTGTGCTCGCGAAACACCTCAAGCGGATCTACACCGAGCCGGTCTACGGGCTCGGTATCCTGCCGGGTAGCGACGAGGGGGGCATTTACACCCTGAACGCGGCCCGCTCGTTCCAGACGTTCGTCCGCGAGGTGGACAACCTGATGGTGTTCGACAACGACGCCTGGCGGAAGACCGGCGAGTCCGTCCAGGGCGGCTACGAGGAGATCAACGAGGAGATCGTTCGACGGTTCGGCATCCTGTTCGGCGCCGGCGAGATCCAGCAGGGCCAGGAGGTCGCCGAGAGCGTCGTCGACTCCTCGGAGATCATCAACACGCTCTCCGGCGGCGGCGTCTCCACGGTCGGCTACGCCGAGGAGGAGGTCGAAGAGCGCACCTCGGGCGGGCTGCTCTCCCGGCTTCGCAACGACGACGGGGAAGACCAACTCGACAGCGCACACACCACGAACCGGATCACCAGCCTCGTCCGGAAGGCGGCGCTGGGCCGGCTCACGCTCCCCTGTGAGATCGAGGGAGCCGAGCGCGCCCTGCTCGTGCTTGCGGGGCCGCCGGAGTACCTCAACCGGAAAGGTATCGAGCGCGGGCGGAAGTGGCTCGAAGAGCAGACCGGCTCGATGGAGGTCCGCGGGGGGGACTACCCGTACCGCGGCGCCGGCTTCGTCGCGACCGTGATCCTGCTCGCGGGCGTCACCAACGTCCCGCGGATCAAGGAGCTCCAGCAGGTCGCCATCGAGGCGCAGGACAACCTCGACGAGATCCGCGACGAGAGCGAGGAGAACCTCGACGAACTCGTCAGCGACGACAGCGACGAACTCGAATCGCTGTTCTGAGGAGACCCTCCTGATGGAGGTCATTGTTCCGTTTTCGACAGAGCGCCCCAAGTCGCGACTCTCCGCCGTCCTCACACCCGACGAGCGCGCCGCGTTCGCGCGGACGATGCTGCAAGACGTACTCGCCGCGATCGACGCGGCCGACGGCGAGCCGCGAATATTGGCGACCGGCGCGGTCGGTATCGATCTCCCCTCCCCGGTGGAAATCGACGACCGCCCCCTGACCGACGCGGTCAACGCGGCGATCGACGCCCGTCTCGGAAACGACGGCGCAGAGCGCGTCGCGGTCGTCATGGCCGACCTCGCGCTCGCGACGCCGAACGCCCTGCGGGAGCTGTTCGCGGCCGGACGCGAGGCCGAGGTCGCGATCGCCCCCGGCCGCGGCGGCGGAACGAACGCGTTCGTCGCCGGCCACCCGGCGTTCCGGGTCGACTACCACGGTGCTTCCTACCTCGATCACCGGCGTATCGCCGACGAGATCGGCGCGGGCGTGCGGGTCGTCGACTCCCACCGGCTCGCGACCGACGTGGACGAGCCGGCCGACCTCGCGGAGCTGCTGATCCACGCCGAGGCGGACGGCGACGGCGGGAGGGCGGCGCGGTGGCTCCGCGACGCCGGCTTCGCGCTCGACACGACGGACGGGCGGGTCGGCGTCAGGCGGGAGTGAGGCCGGTTTCCCGCGGGGTCGACCTCCCGGCGACGCCCTCGGATCCGCGACCGCGATCCTTTTTGAGTCGCGACCGAGAGAGACGAACGTGTTCGCAGCCGCCGAGGAGTACGGGATCGAGATCGAGCCCGACCCCGAACGGGTCGAGCGACTGCTCTCGATCACCCCCGCCGACGTCGAGCCCGCCGACCGGCTCACCTTCGCGCGGAACGTCTTCGTCCCGCTGACGACCGCCTGCCGGTACACCTGCACGTACTGCACCTACTACGACGTGCCCGGCGAGGCGTCGTTGCTGTCTCCCGAGGAGGTCCGGCAGCGGTGTCGCGTCGGGGCCGACGCCGGCTGCACGGAGGCGCTGTTCACCTTCGGCGACGAGCCCGACGACCGGTACACAGCGGTCCACGATCAGCTCGACGAGTGGGGATACGACTCGATTCTGGAGTACCTCTACCGTGCCTGCGAGATCGCGTTAGAGGAGGGACTGCTCCCGCATTCGAACCCCGGTGATCTCACGGAGGCGGCGTTTGCGGACCTCCGCGAGGTGAACGCCTCGATGGGCGTCATGCTGGAGACGACCGCCGACGTCGACGCCCACAGCGGCGGTCGCCGGAAGACCCCGGGCCAGCGGCTCAACACGATCCGCGCCGCGGGCCGGCAGGGTGTGCCCTTCACCACCGGCATCCTCCTCGGTATCGGCGAGGACTGGCGCGACCGCGCGGAGAGCCTGCTCGCGATCCGGGAGATCCACGAGCGACACGGCCACGTCCAAGAGGTGATCGTGCAGAACGTCGTCCCGAACGAGCGATCGGACTTCGAAAAGCCCGATCTGGCGACGATGCGCCGGGTCGTCGCGATGGCGCGGGCCGCGCTCCCCCCCGAAGTGTCGGTCCAAGTGCCGCCGAACCTCTCGCCCGCGGCCGACCTCGTCGACTGCGGGATCGACGACCTCGGCGGCGTCTCCCCCGTCACCGACGACTACGTCAACCCGGACTACGCGTGGCCCGACCTCGACGGCCTCCGGACGGTCGCCGACGCGGGCGGGATGCCGCTTCGCGAGCGCCTCCCGACCTACGCCCGATTCCTCCCCGACGGGCTCAGGCCCTCGGACACGGAGCCTGCCGCGCCTCCGGCCGGCCGCGACGCGTGGATCCCGCCGGCGGTCCGCGACCGGATGCGCGCGGACGACCCGCACGGGCGACGGCTCCGTGGCGTCGCGCGTGGCGACGGCCCGCTCGCGGTCCGTGGGGATTGAGTGTGAGAGAGCACGGATAAACAACTGCGCTGCCAGTAGCTTCTTTAAATACTAATCCAAATGAGAGAGTGATGCTATCACTACAGTTCGGCGGTGTCGGGTTGAGCGCGGCCCTGACGGGGATCCTGTTCTCCGTGGCGCTGTTCCTCGTCGGATTCGTCGGCGTGCTGCTGCTGGGGAAGTTCGTGTTCGTACCGGCGGTCATGCGGGTATTGGGGTCGCGCGGGTTCGACGAGGCCGTTCGCAGTCTCGGCTCGAGCGTGGCGAACGCCGTCGTGTGGGTGGCGGCGATCGCCATCGGATTCACGATGGCCGGCTACAGCGCGTTCCTCTCGGCGTTCGCCGTCTTCGGCGGCGCCATCGCGCTCGCCGTCGGCTTCGCCGCACAGGACCTGCTCGGGAACTTCGTCGCCGGGATCTTTATCCTGAAGGACAAGCCGTTCGAGGTCGGCGACTGGATCGAGTGGGACGGGAACGCGGGCCGCGTCGAGGACATCGACCTGCGGGTCTCTCGCGTCCGAACCTTCGATAACGAGCGGATCACGGTGCCGAACGGCGACCTCGCGAACAACGCGGTCACGAATCCGGTCGCCTACGAGACGCTTCGCCAGAAGTTCGTGTTCGGCATCGGCTACGAGGACGACATCGCCGAAGCCACCGACATCATCGTCGAGAAGGCCGAGGCGCACGCGGAGATCCTCGACGACCCCGCGCCCTCGGTTCGGGTGGTCGAACTGGGCGACTCCGCCGTAGGCCTGCAGTCGCGCTGGTGGATCGGCGAGCCCGGCCGGGGGGACTTCGTCCGCGTGCGCTCCGAGTACGTCACCGACGTGAAGGAGGCGTTCGACGAGGCCGGCATCGACATGCCGTACGTCCACCGGCAGCTCACCGGTAGCGTCGAAGTCATCGAGTCGGTCGCCGACGACGAGTAACGCGAGCGTTGGTCGCGTTTTACTTTTAAACCCCAGCGGTGACGGCGAGGTCACTTATAAATGACACCCGATCTCCCGCCTACCGCGTCGCCGCCTTCCACTCCCGGAGCCCGAGCCGCTCGCCGTTCAGGTCCTCGGCGGGCGCCTCGGTGGCGGCCCAGACGAACAGCGGCGCGACGCTCTCGGGGTCGCGGGCGCGCTCCTTCCCGGTGAGGTCGGTCGCGACGAGCCCGGGGTCGACGACGCCGACGGTCGCCGAGAGGTCGGCCGCGAACCCGCGCGCGACCGCCTCGGCGGCCGCCTTCGAGACGGCGTACGCGCCCATCCCCGACCGCGACTCGTGGGCGACGCCGCCCGACGGGACGACGACTCGCGCGTCGTCGGCGAGGTGCGGGACCGCCTCCGCGATCGTCGCGAAGACGCCGCGGGCGTTGGTCCGCATCGTGTCGTCGTAGTCGGCGTAGCTCGTCTCGTCGGTCGGGCTCTCGCCCGGCCCGCCGTGGAAGACGGCCGCGTTCGCGAACACCACGTCTATCGGGCCGGCCTCTCGGGCGACCTTCTCGAAGAACCGCTCCAAGTCGAATTCGTCGCGCACGTCGACGCGGGCGCCCCACGCGGTGCCGGCGTCCTCGCTCCCGCTCTCTCCTTCGCCTTCGTCTCTGCCCCCGTCCTCGTCTCCGCTCTCGTTCAGCGCCGCGACTGTCTGATCAACCGCGTCGCCGTCGCGTCCGGAGACGGCGACGAACGCCCCCTCGTCGACGAACGCCTCGGCGACCGCCCGCCCGATCCCGCTCGTTGCGCCGGTGATCGCGACCGTGGGCTCCATATGGCGATCGGTTGGGTCGTCGCCAACTTAGGCGTACCCACTCGGGGCGCTTCTCGACCGATACGTCTCGGTCGGCACTTCCCGTCTCCACCGGCGCCGTCTCCGCAATTCCCGCCAATATCTTCTCAACCGTCTGGCCGGTATTTATACCGTCGCCGACCCTACGACCGAGCATGGACGTGGCCCCGGACATCGACGCCGTGGCCGGCGAGTCCGTCGTCGTGATCGGCGGCGGATTCGGCGGCCTCTCGACCGCCTGTTACCTCGCTGACGCCGGCGCGGATGTGACCCTCTTGGAGAAGAACGAACAGCTCGGCGGGCGCGCGAGCCGGCTGGAGGCCGACGGCTTCCGGTTCGACATGGGGCCGTCGTGGTACCTCATGCCCGACGTGTTCGAACGGTTCTTCGGCCACTTCGGACGCGAACCGTCGGAGTTCTACGAACTGGAGCGACTCGATCCCCACTACCGGGTGTTCTGGAAGGACGGCGACAAGGTCGACGTGCTCCCCGACCGCGAGGCGAACAAGGCCCTCTTCGAGGAGTACGAGCCCGGTGCGGGCGAGGCGTTCGAAGCGTATCTGGAGGAGTCCGAACGCACCTACGAGATCGGGATGGAACACTTCGTGTACGAGGACCGTCCGCGGCTCCGCGACTACGTCGACAAGGACGTGCTCCGGTACTCGTGGGGGCTCTCGCTTCTCGGCAAGATGCAGGGACACGTCGAGGACTACTTCGACCACCCGAAGCTCCAGCAGCTGATGCAGTACACCCTCGTCTTCCTCGGTGGCTCCCCGACGAACACCCCCGCGCTGTACAACCTGATGAGCCACGTCGACTACAACATGGGCGTCTACTACCCCGAAGGCGGGATCGGCGCCGTCGTCGACGGCATCGTCGAACTCGGCGAGGACCTCGGCGTCGAGTTCGTCACCGACGCCGAGGTGACGGCCATCGAGGGACGCCGCGGGGGCTTCGCGCTCGACACCGCCGACGGCGAGCGCTACCTCACGGATCTGGTCGTCTCCGACGCCGACTACGCCCACACCGAACAGGAGCTGCTCCCGAAACACAAGCGCCAGTACAGCGACGAGTACTGGGAGTCGCGGACGTACGCGCCCTCCGCGTTCCTGCTGTACCTCGGCGTCGAGGGCGACGTGCCGAACCTCGAACACCACACGCTGGTGTTGCCGACGGGGTGGAACCACCACTTCGAGCAGATATTCGACGACCCAGCGTGGCCCGATGACCCCGCTTACTACCTCTGTGCGCCCTCCGAGACCGACGACACGGTCGCGCCAGAGGGACACAGCAACCTGTTCGCCTTGGTCCCCATCGCGCCCGGGCTGGAGGACACTCCCGAACTGCGCGAAGAGTACCGCGACCTCGTGTTGGACGACATCGCCGAGAACACCGACACGGAGCTGCGCGACCGGATCGTCTTCGAGGAGACGTTCTGCGTCGACGACTTCGCGGACCGGTACAACAGCTACCAGGGAAGCGCGCTCGGGCTGGCACACACCCTGCGACAGACTTCGCTGCTTCGCCCGCCCCACCGGTCCGACGCGCTCGACGGGCTCTACTTCACGGGGTCGACGACGACCCCCGGTATCGGTGTCCCGATGTGTCTCATCAGCGGACAGCTGACCGCCGAGGAGCTGTCGAAGACGGCGTGATCGGAGCCGTGAGCGACACCGTAACCGGCCCCGATCAACGCTCGATCCCCGACCTCCTCCAGTACCTGCTAGTGCTGTCGCGGCCGCGGTTCTGGCTGTATCTCGCCGGTCCCGTCGCCGTCGGCGTCACCTACGGAATTGCCGACGTGAGCGAGCTGTTCACGCCGGTCACTGTCGGGCTTGCGGCGTACTTCCTCGTGCCGGCGAACGTCTTCCTCTACGGCGTCAACGACGCCTTCGACGCCGATATCGACGAGCTGAACCCGAAGAAAGAGGGTCGCGAGGCGCGCTGGCGGGGCGACCGACTCGTCGCACTCGCGGTGGTCGTCTCCGGCGCGCTCGGGGTCGCCGTATTCGCGATCACACCGCGAGTCGCATGGCCGTACCTCGCCGGCTTCCTGCTTCTCGGTGCCGGCTACAGCGCCCCGCCAGTGCGGTTCAAGACGACGCCGTTCCTCGACTCCGTCTCGAACGGATTGTACATCTTACCGGGTGCGGCCGCGTACGCTGCCGTGTCCGGGACGCACCCACCGATCGCGGCGCTCGCGGGCGCATGGCTCTGGGCGATGGGGATGCACACCTTCTCTGCGATCCCCGACATCGAGCCGGACCGCGCCGCCGGGATCCGGACGACGGCGACGCTTCTGGGTGAGGGGCGGACCTACGCGTACTGCGTCGCCTGTTGGGTCGCCGCCGCGGTCGCGTTCGCCGCGGTCGACATCCGGCTCGGCGTGCTGCTCGGCGTGTACCCCGTCTTCGCGGCGTGGGTCGCCCGGTCGTCGATCGCAGTCGACCGCGCGTACTGGTGGTTCCCGGCGCTGAACACCGCCGTCGGCACCCTGCTGGCGATGGGGGGACTCTGGCGCGTCTACCCCGTCACGGAGGCCCTCGCGTGAGCGACCCCGCCGAATCCGCCGCAACGTCGGGACGACTCGGCGCGCTCCGCGCCCGACTTCCCGACACGCGCCGCGAGGCGGAGCGTCTGCTCGACAGAATCGTCCGCGAGAACCGGTTTACGATTGCCGTGCTGTTCCCCCTCGTCGGTGCGATCGCACTCGTCGGCAGCGCGGAGGGGTGGGTGCCCGAGCCGCTCGCGTTTAACCCGTGGTTCGTGCTGTTCGGTGTGCTGGTGATGCGGTCGCCGCTCGTCGTCGGGGTGTTGCCCGCGCTCGACCGCCGCGCGGTCGGGTGGCTCGGGGTGCTCGTCGCGTACACCTACGCGATCGAGCTGTTCGGCGTCGCCACCGGGTGGCCCTACGGCACCTTCGAGTACACCGTGAGCCTCGGGCCGATGCTCGGCGGGGTGCCGCTGGCGCTCCCCGTCTTTTTCATTCCGCTCGTGGTGAACGCCTACCTGCTCTGTCTGCTGCTTCTCGGCCCGCGGGCGTCGAACGGGTGGCTCCGGCTCGCGACCGTGATCGCCGCGGTGGTCGCGATGGATGTGGTGCTCGACCCCGGCGCCGTCGCGCTCGGCTTTTGGAGCTTCGGCGGCGGCGCCTTCTTCGGTGTTCCCCTCTCGAACTACGCCGGCTGGGTGTTGTCGGCGACGGTCGCGGTGGTCACGCTCGACCGCGCGTTCGAACTTGGGGCGCTCGGCGATCGACTGCGCGACTGCGAATTCATGCTCGACGACATGGTGAGCTTCGTGATCCTCTGGGGCGGAATCAACCTCTGGTACGGGAATCTACTCCCCGCCGCCGTCGCGGTCGCATTCGGCGTCGGGCTCGTCCGCGCCGACCGATTCGATGCGACCCTGTTCACGCAGTGGCGGTGAGGTCGACCGACTCGCGACTCCTTATATACGCCCCACCATTCCGGTACGTATGAGCGTTTGCGTCACGGACCATCGAGCGGAGGAGACCGAATGAGCGGGCTCGCGATCGAGTACGGCACCCATGATCGGGTCCGGGAGATCGTCGATCGGCTGACCTACTGCGCCGAACACGTCAGCGTCGCGTTCGACGGCTGGGACGAGCCGCACGTCAAGGGGCCGGGGCTCTACTTCGCGGTCGTCGCCGACCGCGGCTACGGCGCGTACGCCGACCCAATGGGCGACAACCGGTGGCCCCGAAAGAGCTGTACCACGGTGTTCGACGAGGACGCGTTCGTCGACGCCGTCGAGACGGTGAGCGTCAAGCGGGACGGCGGGATCGTCGTCGCGGTCGACGGCGAGATAGAGGCACAGATGGTGCGGTTCCGCGACCTTGGCACCCGGAGCGGCGAGTCCACCCTCGTCGACGACGTGAGCTACGAGCCGTGGATGGGGTCGCGGCATATGAGCGCGATCGAGACCTCAGTCCGGCCGGAGGTCGTAGCGACCGTGACGCTGAGCGAGGAGACCGGCCGGGTGAGCGTGTTCCGCAACGGCGACGCGGAGTCGATGGAGCGCAACGAGCTCGGCGGGGTGTGGCGCGTAGAGTAGCCGGTTCGGTCTCTTTCGACGTAGTCTGTCCGTGTCGGCAGAACAGCCGGGACAAGTGTTTCGCACCGGTGGAAAAATGTAGGTGTGACAACGTAGGTAGAGGAGTGAACCTTCGCCACCCGCTCGTGGCCGTCGCTCTGACGCTCGTCTTGACGGTCCCGTGGGTCGGACTGTTCATTTCGTACGGGGGATACGGAACAGTCCACCCGGGAGAGAACGTGACGCCGCTGGCGGCGGTCGTCGTGGCAGGGGTCGCGATTCTCGGAGCAGCGTTTCTGCTCGCGTGGGCGGCCGAGACCGCGGAGAAAGACGTTCCGCAGGGATTCGCCATCGCGGTTCTCGCCGTGCTTGCGGTCGCCCCGGAGTACGCGGTCGACGCGCTGTACGCGTGGCAGGCGGGCGCCGGATCGGCCGCGGCCGGAAATCTCGCGATCGCGAACATGACCGGTGCGAACCGTATCCTCATCGGGCTCGGGTGGTCTGGTATCGCGCTGTTTACGATCTATCGCGCCAAGACCACGCGTGATTCCGCAGTCGAACGCCGCCCAGGGTTCCTCACCGACGCGGTCACGCTCAACCGCGACCTCGCGACGGAGATCACGTTCCTCCTCGCCGCCACGGCGTACGCGTTTCTGATCCCGCTGCGAGGCGGGATCGGCCCGATCGACTCCATCGTGCTGGTCGGGCTGTTCGTGCTGTACATTGCCATCGTCATCCGAGGAGACGTCGAGGAGTCAGACCGACACGTCGGCGTTCCCGCCTACTTTCAAGCGTACCCGAAAGTGCCGCGGATCGCCGTCATTCTGTTCGGCTTCCTCTTCTCGGGCGCGATCATCTTCACCGCGGTTCACCCCTTCGCAGAGGGGCTCGAACAGTTGGGGCTCCAGTACGGCATCCCGGAGTTCTTCATGATCCAGTGGCTCGCGCCGCTGGCCTCGGAGAGCCCGGAGTTGATCGTCGTCGCGTACCTCGTGAACAAAGCTCGCTCGACGGCCGGGTTCAACACGCTCATCTCCTCAAAGCTCAACCAGTGGACCCTGCTCATCGGAACGCTCGCGATCGTGTACTCGATCTCGGCCGGCGCCGTCGGCACCCTCTCGTTCGACGCCAAGCAGGCCGCGGAGATCTGGATCACCGCGGCACAGAGCTTCTTCGCCATCGCGATCATCGTGAACTTCGAGATCAACGTGCGCGAGGCGGTCGTCCTGCTCGTGCTGTTCAGTTCGCAGGTCCTCACGGAGTTCTACGTCATCCGAACGTACGCTGAGCCGGCCGCGACCGAGGTGAGCATGACGGTGTTGTACGCGTACACCGCGGTCTACGCCGTCATCGGTGTCGCGCTGTTCGTCAAGCGTCGGAAGAGCGCCAGCAAACTCGTTCGGCGTGCGATTTCGACGGCGCGGACCGCGTTGTGACGGCGCCGGTGGTATTCCTTCGGAGGGCCGATCGCCTCAGTCGTCGTCGTTGAGAACTCCCTCGGCGACGGCCATGTCGTCGACGCTCGGGTCGTCAGCGGAACGCCGCAGGACGAACCGCTTGCGAATCAGGTCCGCGAAGTAGATCACGGTTCCCAAGATGAGCAGGCTGTCGCCCGGGAGCCGCGCCCAGAACAGCGTCTGGACGAGCGGCCCCTCGTAGAACGCGAGGCTGCGCGCCGCGGCGTAGCCCTCCGTGAACGCGACCTCCAGTTGGAGGAACCCGACGGGGAGCACCGAGACGAACACCATCAGTGCGAGCCCGACGTTCCAACACCAGAACGACGCTCGGAGCCACGAGCCGTCCCAGCGCTCGGGGTCGATCGACAGCTGGAGCATGTACGCCACCATCCCGAGCGCGAGGAAGCCGAACGCGCCGAACATCGCGGCGTGGGCGTGCCCCACAGTGAGGTAGGTGCCGTGCTCGTAGTAGTTGATCAGCGGGAGGTTGATGAAGAAGCCGAGCACCCCGGCGCCGACGAAGTTCCACACCCCGCTGGCGACGATGAACATGAAGGGGAGTGTGTAGGGGAACCCGCCGGATTCGGTCATCGCTCGGTACTGCCCGATCGCCTCGTAGAGGATGAAGATCAGCGGGAGCAGCTCCAGCGTCGAGAAGATGCTCCCGATCGGGACCCAGTAGTCGGGCATCCCGATCCACCAGTAGTGGTGCGAGACGCCGATGACACCGGTCCCCATCACGAGCAGGGCCTGCAGCATCACGGCCTTCTCGGCGCTGCGCCGCGACAGGAGGTTCATCGAGACGAGCGTGAGTCCGATGATCGCGACGATGAAGAACTCGAAGGCGCCCTCGACCCACATGTGGACGACCCACCACCGCCAGAATTCCGTGACGGCCATGTTCGTCGACGGCGTGAACATGAAACCGGCGACGAACAGCAAGGTGATCGAGCCGCCCGCGTAGAGGATCATGTGCGCGAGCCCGTACACCGGCTCGCGGTCGAGCAGCGGCTTGAGCCCGCGGATCGCGAGGATCGCCCAGAGCACGAAGCCGACGAGTAGGCCGCCCTGCCACACTTTCCCGACTTCGAGGTACTCTAACCCCTCGTTACCGAGGAGCCACCACAGCTGGCCATCGAAGTAGCCGTTCGCGCCGAGCCAGATGCCGCCCATCCCGCCGACGACGACGGTCACCAGCGCGCCGAGCAGGACGTTGACGTACCGCGCCTGATTCCTCGGCTCATGGCCGGTGAGAAGCGGCGGGAGGAACAGCCCGGCGCCGAGCCACGTCGACGCGATCCAGAGTATTCCGAGATCGATGTGCCACGTCTTCGCGATCGAGAAGGGGAGCACCTGCAGGATGTGGATCCCGAAGAGTTCCTCGATCCCGAAGAATCCGGCCCGTTCGATGTAGAAGTGCGCCAGTAACCCTCCCAACAGCACCTGCGCTACGAACAGCCCGGCGGCGATCGGGATGAACCGGAGCGCCGCGCGCTGGCTCGGGAAGATGCTCACGTCGCCCGGCTCCGGCACGGCGATCCCCTCCGCCGACGGCTCCGGAAGCTTCACCGACTTGTACAGGAGGATCCCCGCCCCCGCCGCGGCGACGAGCAGCACCATGGCGATCACGCTCCACGTCATCGCAGCGCCGGTGGCGTCGTTGCCGGCGGCCGGCGAGTAAGGCCACTCGTTCGTGTAGGAGTTGCCGCCGTCGGGCCGATCGGTGTGAGAGAACCACGCCGTCCACAGTGCGAAGTCGGCGAAGTCCTCGGCCTCCTCCGTCGACTCGATCATCCCGACCGGAACGCCCCGATCGCGGTCGCCCTCGTGGTAGCGCTCGACGTACGTCTCGCGCACCTGCTCGTGGGCGTACGCTTCCGCGGCGGAGTACTGGACGGTGTCGCTCCCGTCGTGCGCGCCGTCGAGGTCGTCGCGGACCGTCTGGTCGACCGCCGCGCGCTCGGAGGAGCTGAGCGAGTCGTAGCCGGCGCCGTACTCCTCCTGCGCGTAGTACTCGCGCATGTGCTCGGTCTTCAGATCGAGCGTTTCGGCGGTGTAGTCCTCGCCGTAGTACGCGCCGTTACCGAGTATCGACCCGTGGTTCATCAGCCCGTACTGCTGGAACGCCGCCTTCCCGTCTTGCACCGTCTCCCCGGTGGCGATCGTCTCGCCGTCGGGACCGACGACCTCCTCGGGAATCGGCGGCGCCTCCTGGTACGCGAACCACGCCCCGGCGCCCATTACGACCAGATTCAACAGGAACGCCGCGACGATGACCTTCGCGATCGTCTTGCGTGTGAGTTCCATCGGGTGGTCGTACCCTCCACACGGACTATCAGTTTGGCGGCAACATGTTCGGACGGCGTTCCCAGCAACTGACAGCGCAAGTCACCGTCGCGGGCGCTACGGCCCGATGTCGACGGTGCGAACCGACGGCACGAACATGTTCGTACGGTGGCTTACCGGGAAACACCGCATACGAATGGGTATGCCAACGACCCGCGAGGCGACGACGTCAGAGTCCGCGAGCGCGTCCGAAACGACGACCGAAACCACCGTCACGGTGCGTTGCACCGGTCACGTCCGGACGGAGCTCGGGAAGTACGAGTTCGAGTACACGTTCGAGGGAGACACCCTCAGGGAGTTCCTCGACGAGCTGTTCGTAGAGTACCCGGAGCTCCAGGAGATGCTGATCGCGGAAAGCGAGGAAGAGTCGACCCACAGCGGCTGGGCGCCGACGCCGGAGGAGCTACCGGGGACGTGGACGAAGAACCCGGTCGGCGAGCAGACGATCGCGTACGCCCGGATCCTCGTGAACGGTCACTTCAACGAGAACGAGAAGGGGTTCGACACCGAGCTGGAGGAGGGCGACCGGGTCGCGCTGGTGTACCCGTTCATGTTCTGCTGTTAGCCGGGGGTGTCGGGGAGTTCGGCTCCGCTGCCGCCGTCGCTCGTTCACCGGAGGCCGACCTGCGAGAGGCCGACCTGCGAGAGACCGACCTGCGAGAGGCCGACCTGCGAGAGACCGACCTGCGAGAGACCGACCTGCAAGAGACCGACCTGCGAGAGACCGACTAGGCTTCGTAGCCCGCCATCTCCATCACGGAGGCGAACTGCTCTGAGTCCATCGCGCTCTCGTACACCATCCCGCCGATCATGCCGCCGGGGTAGCTGTCGCCGTTCATCGCGTGGTTCACCTTGTGACAGTGGAGCGCGTAGACACCCGGGTCGGCGTCGGCGGTGAACTCGATCGTCTTCCGCTCGGCGGGTGCGATGGGGATCACGTCCTCACGGTGCCTGGCGGCCTCGGGGATGACGCCGCCATCCTTCTCGACCACGGTGAAGCCGTGGTTGTGGTTGTGCATCGCGTGTGACTCGTAGCCGGCGTTGACGAAGTGGATCCGCACCTGATCGCCCTCCTCGACGATCAAGGGGGAGCCCTGTTCGGGGTGGAATGTGTACGGCGCGGAACGACCGTTCACGGTGAAGGCGTCGGGGTTGCGGTCGCGGTGGCTGAAGTCCACGTCGCCGCCAGCCGTCGAGGCGGACAGGCGAGTGTCCCAGTCTTTGATCGTCATGAACGCCTCCTTGTCGGGGGCTTCGTACCCCTCCGGGTCGACGCGAAGGATCCCGTACATCCCCATATCGAGATGGTTCTGCGTCTGGTAGTGGCAGTGGTAAAAGTGGGTGCCCGGCTGGTTCGCGTCAATCTCGTAGGTATACTCCTCGCCGGGCGCGACCTGCTGGCCCGTCGTCGTCGGGACGCCGTCGTCCATCCAGTCCTTGCTGAGCCCGTGGACGTGGAAGGTGTGCGGGCGGTTGTGCGCCGAGTTGTCGTAGGTGATCTCCAGTTGGGTTCCCTCGGTTACCCGGAGCAACGGGCCGGGGACGCTCGGATCCGTGTCCGGCGTCTGCCACGCCCAGACCTCGGGGAGCTCCCACGGACCGCCCTGCGTGTCCTCGCCGAGCAGCTGGTGGCGACACGGGGTCGTGGACACCGTGATCTGCCCGTCCCGCTCGTCGAGGTCGATCGTCGTTCGCGGGGACGTGTACGGGTGATCCGTCTCCACGCCCGTAGAGTCGCTTCCTGACCACTCCTCGACCTGCTGTTGGACCGTCTCGTCGGTGACCGCGTTCTCCGCGCCCTCCCCGGCATCCGCTCGCGGAGCGCCACACCCCGCGAGCCCGACGGTGCCGAGTGCGGCGGCCGCCGAGAGGAAGCCGCGTCTGGAAGCGATGCGTCGCCCGGTGTCGTCGCCGTCTCTCGTCATACCCGAACATGGACGGGACTGACATATAAGCGAGGTAGCGGATACACAAACCCTGAGAACGCCGTCGATTGACGTGAGATTTATATATCCGAAAGGCATTGCGAACGCCTCACATTCCCGCGGTCCAGATCGACGAGGCGTGTGTCTCAGGGGCGATCGGTAACTACTCTTGCGTCTCCGACTGTCCGGCTTGGGTCGGGCTGCGCCGAATCCCCCAGAGGTACCGGTAGATCGGGTACACGTACTCCTCGATCGGGCCCTGTACCCCGCGCGGACTCGAGTATACGAGCACCGGAACTCCGCTTCCCTGCGCGAGTTTGATCACGTTGTCGGGAGTGCTCCCGAAGACGCGGCGTCGGAGGCGGCGGGTCCGGGTAGCTCCGATGATGAGGATACCGCCGTTTTCGCGGGCCCGATCGACCAGCCCGTCGGCGATCGTCTGAGCGGTAGTGTTGTGGATCTGGACCGACGACGCGTTCGGGAGCCCGGAGACCGTCGCCTCCGTGTTCTCGGGGCGGCCCTCGCCGCCTTCCGGGGTGATGTTGATCACGTGGATCTCCGCGTCTCGCTCGCCCATCCGGTCGATGAGCGAGAGCAGGTCCATGTGGTGGGGTCCGCCGCCGGCCCCGATGTTGACCACGTCAAGGGCGTCCGGATCCAGCACGCCGCTCGCGAACAGCACGCCGCACGGGGCCTTGTACTCGACGTGTTCAGCGATCTCGGTGTGCTCCTCGGGGTAGCCCATCAACACGAGGTTCGACTCCTTATCCCGGGCCGTCTGGACGATGTCGAACCCGACGTCCCGACAGGTGTGTCCTTCGACCGCGTACGACACGTCGAGGTCCTCGGCCGCCAGCAGCTCCTGAATGCGCGTGATCCGGCCGCGGGTGATCTCCTCGACCGCCTCGTACGGCGTCTGTTCGGGGATCTGAGTGACCGTCAACACGTCGACGAACGGCTCGCCCTCCTGATACTCGGCCATCGCAGCCGCCAGCCGCGCGTACCGGACGGCCCGATCCGGCCGCGCAACCGGAACGAGAATACGGAACGAATCCTCGCCCGGCGTCTCGGCGGTGCCGCCGGACGCGTCGGCAGTGACGTCGGTCTCCGCGACGTCGGCTACGGTGGTGTCGGCCTCCGCGACCGCTCTTTCTGCCTCAACCTGGCTGGCCGACGTGGTGGACGGTACGACCTCCTCGTACAGCTCGTCCATGTCCGGTTTGCCGCCCCAGATCAAGTACGCCGCGAGCATCCCGACGATGAGGCAGACACCGACGACGACGCCCTTGACCGGGAGGTTGGTGATGAGCGCGACGTTCGCGATCACCCCGATGATCGGGACCAGCGGGACGCCCGGCACCCGGAACCCGCGCTCGATGTCCGGGTACCGGCGCCGGGAGTAGATGAGCGCGATGTTCACCACGGAGAGCGGCAACAGCAGGTTCAGCGTCGCGAATCCGGTGAGCGTCGTCAGCCCCAGATTCGTGAAGGTGATCGGCCCGAGCGCCGGCAGCGCCACCGTGAGATCGAACGGGATCACGCCGCCTTCCGCCGGGAAGAGTCCGATGAACACGACGATGAGGGCGACGATCACCCCCGTCGCGGAGGCCACGCTCCAGAACGGGGTGCCGTACTGCCGGTGGATCCGCGAGAACGGCCGCGGCGCCTGCCCCTGCCGGCCCATCAGCGACCCGATCCCGCTGGCCGCGAGGATGCTCGCGTTCGAGGCGCTCACCATGCTGAATATCGCGCCGGCGACGATAAGCGATCGTCCCGCGGGGCCGAGGAAGCCGGCGGCGACGCGACCCATAGCGGTCTCGCCCTCCTCGGCGATGACTTCGGCCGGGACCGGTGAGTTCACCATCGACACGATGACGAACGCGTAGAGGATCGTCACCGTGAGGATGCTCGCGGCGATCGCGAGCGGCACCGTCCGGCGGGGCTCGATGATCTCTCCGGCGCTCGCGGCGATCGCGGAGAAGCCGAAGAAGGTGATGAACGCCAGCGCGGCGATCGAGACGATCCCGACCGGGTCGCCGGTAAAGCCGGCGGCGAAATTACCGGCGGCGACGGCCGGTCCACGGAACGCGACGGCGCCGCCGATGAACGCCAGGAGGACGGCCACCTTCGCGCCCGTCACGAACAGCTGGAAGGTCCCGCTCTCCTCGGTCCCTCTGGCGTTGAGGACCCCGAGCAGCAGGGCCGCGAGCACGCCGGAGCTCCCGTGAGGGAGGACGTGGAGCGACTCCGGGAGGATGAACCGGACGACCCACTCGTCCATCGTCGCGAGGTAGAAGGCGGTCGTTCCGGTGTACCCCAAGAACAGCATCGCGCCGACGACGTACACCAGCGTGTCGTGCTCGAAAGTGCGCGAGGAGAACAGATAGCCGCCGCCGTTCTCGGAGTAGATCGACGCGAACTCGGAGTACGACGCCGCGGTCAGGCTCGCAACGATCGCCGCGAGGACGAAGGCGATCACGGCGCTGCTCCCGATCTCGGCGACCGCCGTGCCCGACAGCGAGAAGATCCCCGCCGCGATCATCGTCCCCAACCCGATCGCGAAGGCGATTTTGAAGTCGAGCGTCCGGGTGTGCTCTACCATTGTAACCCGATCCGAAATGAGACCACCAAAAACTGTTGGTCGGTTACCTGTTGCCGGGGATTTCTGTTGAATCCGAACGTGCGCGAGATTTATTGGTCTCCCCTGCGACCCCGAGGCCATGCGCATCGGTATCGTCTCCGACACCCACGACGACCTCGCCGCCGTCGAGGCGGCCGTCACGCTGTTCGAACGCGAGGGCGTCGACGCCGTCGTCCACTGCGGCGACTTCGTCGCGCCCTTCTCCGTGACCCCGTTCGACGTCGGGGGCGATTCCGACGCCGGCTTCGACTTCTACGCCGCCCGCGGCAACAACGACGGAGAGTGGGCGGTCCAGTCGACCGTCGAGTCGTTCGGCACGTACCTCGGCGAGGCGGGGACGCTCTCGTTCGGGGACGAGGAGAACGCCGTCGACATCGCCGTCACCCACGGCACGAGCGCGGTCGTCGTCGACGCCCTCGTCGACTGCGGCGACTACGACTACGTGTTCCACGGTCACACCCACGCGCACGACGCCGAGGAGCGCGACGGGACGGTGCGGGTGAATCCCGGCGGACTCCCCATCCCCGTCGACGGCGCGGACGACGCCTTCCGCGTCGCGGTCCTCGACATTGGAGCGGACGCCGGCGGGGCGAGCGGGGCCAACGCGGTGATGCACCACGTCCTCGACGCCTGACCGCTCTCGCGGCGGTGGGCGTTGATCCCGCATCCCGAGTGTTATCGCCGTCCGTGGGTCCGTACGCGCATGCGACACGTCCATGGATCCCTCCTCACGATCGACTTGACGGACCGGACGGCGTCGACGACCCCCATCGACGACTGGCTCGATCTGGGCGCTCGGATCGTCGAGTTAGAGCGTGTGTTCAACAACGCCCGCGGCTTCGATCGGTGCGACCTCGGTGGCGACGAAGGCGGCAGCAGCGGAGGGGACGGAAACGGTGCCGGCGGTTCGAGAAGCGAAAATGCGTCCGCAGACGACTAATCGCGGCAGAAGGGAGCCGACGCCTCAGTTGTCCGTGTTGGAGTCGGAGTCGCCGAGATCGGGACTCTCTGCGCCCACTTCCGAGTCGGCGTCGACGGTCTCGACTCCGCGGAACTCGAACCGCGCACCGCCCCCCTCGGCGTCGACGAGGGCGACGGTCCACCCGTGCGCGTCGGCCACCTCGGCGACGATCTTGAGGCCGAACCCCGTCCCCTCCGGGTCGGTCGAGACGCCGGCGTTGAACACCCCGTCGCGGCGGTCCCCGGAGATTCCGGGGCCATCGTCTTCGACGTAGAAGCCGTCACCGTCGGCGAGGGAGCCGACCTTGACGTGGACCGATTCGCCGGCGTGAGCGACCGCGTTGGCGAACAGGTTCTCCAGAGCCTGCCGCAGCCGACTCCGGTCGGCGCGGAGCCGGAGGTCGTCGCCGACAACGAGGTCGGCGGCAGCGGTGTCGACGCTGTCCCAGCACTCCTCCGCCAGCGTGGCGAGCGACACCGCTTCGGTCTCGTCGATGGCGGACCCCTGTCGCGCGAGGGTGAGCATATCCTCCACGAGCGCCTCCATCCGATCGAGCGAGCGGGCGACAGTGTCGATCTCGGCTAAGTCCTCGTGCTGTTCTCGAAAACGCTCGCGGATCAGGTCGAGGTTCCCCGTCGCGACGTTGAGCGGGCTCCGGAGGTCATGGGAGACGAGGCTGGCAAACTCTTCCAGCCGATCGCGCTCGCGGGCGATCTCTTGTTCCCGGACCCGGAGCTGGCGCTCCCGCTCGATCCGAACGAACACCATCGTAACGGTGGCGGCCCAGAGGCGCGCGACGGCGAGGTCGGACTCGTCGAACGCGTCCGGATCCGTGTCTCCGACGTTGATGAGTCCGTATCGGCCAAGCGGGAGGATCAGCTCGCTGCGGATCGTCGAATCCGGGTTGTGCCGCTCCGTGTCGGCGTGCGTGTCTGACACGTACACCGGATCGCCGGACTCGAACGCCTCCCACGAGATGCTCGATGCGTCGGGGCCGAACGTCGGGTGGTCGCCGACCAGATCGTCGGCCGCGTCGGTCCAGACGATCGGATCGAGGATGTCACGATCCTCGTCGTACAGCCAAATCGCCGCGATCGGGTGGCCGAGCACCTCTTCGACGTACTCGACCGCTGCCTCCGCGGCGAACTCCCGGTCGGTCGTCTTCAGCAGATCCTGTGTCGCCTCGTGGAGCGCCTCCAGCGTCCGCGTCCGGCGGTGGAGCTCGGCCTGCTCTGCGCGCTCCTCCCTGACATCGACGATCGTTGCGACCAGGTACGTCTCGCCGTCGTGTTCGAACGGGCCGAGGCTGAGCGTCACGGGCACTTCGGTCCCGTCCGCGCGTCGTGCGCACAGGTCCAGGCTCGCCGCCATCGAGCGGGGTTCGGGGTCGACGACGTAGCGGTGGAGCTCCTCGCCGGCCGCATCTCCGTGGGGATCGTACAGCAGCGTCTCGAAATGGGTCCCCTCCACCTCCATGGGCGTGTATCCGAGGATCTCCTCGACCCGCTCGTTGCCGGCCCGGACGACGCCGTCGCTGTCAACGATCACGACCGCGTCTGGAATGCCGTCGAGGGCCTCCGGGAATCGTTCCATCGCTACTCCTCGGCCGGCTCGTGGACGTGCCCGCACTCGGGACACCGGACTTCCTCGCCTCGAAGGTCCGCGGAGGAGGCGCGCACCTCGCGCATCACCTCGCTGATCCGATCTTCCGCTTCGAGCTCGTCGGCGACCGCGAGATCGACCCCCTCGACCTCCAAGAGGAACTTCGCGACCTCCGTCACCTCGTACATCATCTCGTCTAAGTCCTCGGCGGTGAAGAAGCCGGACATCGCCCCGTAGAGGAACGTCGCGCCCGCCTTCGTCACCTTCTCCTCGAAGGAGTACCGCGCCTGATTGACCGCCTGCGGCGTGTACGTGTCGGTCATAAACGGGACCAGCTCAGGGAGGTTCTCGCCGATCTTCGTCATCTCGACGCCCGTTTCGGTGCGGAAGTCAGCACAGAGCCGCGCGATCGCCCACTCCCGGGCCGTGATGTACGTCCGGTCGCGGAGGAACTCGTTGACGCGCTCGTAGCGGGCGCCGTCCATCTTCTTGAACCGCTCGTACTTGCGGACCTCGGGCGGGACCTGTTCGGCGTTCCCGTCGCCGTTGCTCGCGGCGTCCCCGGTATCGCCGTCGCTCACAGCGCTCTCGTCGCCGTCGAGGGCACCGCTCTCGTCGGCGCCCGACCGGGACTCGTTGGCCGGCTCCGACGGCTCCGACGGCTCCGCCGTAGTGTCTGTAGTCCCGTCGGCGGCGTCCGATCCCTTGTCCGACGCGGGATCGGTTGATTCGTTCATGTTGTGGGTAACCTAACCGCTGAATAAAAGGGTTGTCGGTGGGCGTCGAGACCGGGGAGGGCCGGAATCAGTCCAATATCGGAGATCCATTTTTGTACCGGGGTGCGGACGTGAGACGTATGAAGGTGCTTTGCGGAATCGGCGGCAGCGACGACTCGTTTCGCGCGCTTGACCGGACCGTCGAGCGGGCGGCGGTCGCGAACGACGACCTCACCGTCGCGGTGGTCGACAACGAGGATTCGTCGGTCGCTCCGGATGACGTGATGGAACGCGCTCAGGAGGCGGTCGATGACGCCGGGATCGATGCCGATGTCAGGCGGGTCGGGGGTGACCCCGGAAGCCGGCTCGTGGAGATCGCCGAGACAGAGGGATTTGAGGAGATCGTTCTCGGTGGAGGTCACACGAGCCCGATGGGGAAGATCACGATTGGGTCGATCGCCGAGTTTGTCCTGTTGAACGCCAAGACCTCCGTCACGCTGGTCAGATGAGCGACCGAGGATACCCCGAGGCGGTGGCCAACGAGTTCTCCACTCCCCCCACAGCGTTCACGGACCGAGAAGGACGCACCATCGAGGTCCGTCCCTACGAGAACACCGACGAGGGGTACGAGGCGCTCGTCGAGATGTACGACGCCTTCGATCCCGCCGACCGGGCACAGGGGATCCCGCCGGGCGGCGAAAAGCGCATCCGCGAGTGGCTGGACGCGATCCTCGGCGACGACTGCCTCAACGTGATCGCGTGGTGCGGCGACGAGATCGCCGGCCATGCGACGCTGGTGCCCGACGACGAGGCCTACGAGCTGGCGATCTTCGTCCATCAGGAGTACCAGCGCGCCGGTATCGGCACACACCTGATCCGCGGGCTGCTCGGCTACGGGCAGGCAGAGGGCATTCAGAAGGTGTGGCTCACCGTCGAGCGCTGGAACCGTGCGGCCGTCTCGCTGTACAAGAAGATCGGTTTCGAGACCTCCAACGCCGAGAGCTTCGAACTGGAGATGGGGCTCCGGCTGAACCCGGACGGGGACGGAGACGGAAACGCAGGTGGAGACGGAGACGAGGACGAGGACGACCAGTAGCGTCGGTGGAGATCGCCTGCAGCGCCACAGAGGGTGGTCTGGGTCGTTCCGGAGAACCGTGTAGTGTTGGCCGGGATCTTCAAGCCTTTACGTGCGGCGGGCGAGCGCTCCGGTATGAGTCATCGAATCCTTCTGCTGGGGGCGCCGGGCGCCGGAAAGGGAACGCAGAGCGCGAAGCTCGCCGACGAGTACGACGTCGAGCACGTCACCACGGGCGACGCGCTCCGCGCGAACAAGGACATGGAGACCGAGTACGGGACGCCCCGATCGTTCATGGAGGCGGGGGAGCTCGTCCCGGACCCGGTCGTCAACGAGATCGTCAAGGCCGCGCTGGCGGACGCCGACGGGTTCGTGCTCGACGGCTACCCGCGCAACCTCGACCAGGCGGAGTACCTCTCGGAGATCACGGATCTCGACGCCGTGATCTTCCTCGACGTCGACGAGGAAGTGCTCGTCGACCGACTCACCGGTCGCCGTGTCTGCGACGACTGCGGCGCGAACTTTCACGTCGACTTCCAGCCGCCCGAGGAGGCGGGCGTCTGTGACGAGTGCGGCGGCGAGCTGATCCAGCGCGACGACGACACCGAGGAGACCGCCCGCGAGCGACTCGAAGTGTTCTACGAGAACACCGAACCCGTGATCGATCACTTCCGTGACGAGGGCGACCTCGTCGAGGTCGACGGCGAGGCGACGCCCGACGAGGTCTTCGAGCGCATCCGGGACGTTCTCGACGAGTAACGGTCGGGCTGTCGATCGGTCTCGCGGCGACCGCCGGACTGTCGATCAGTATTGCGGCGACCGCCGCGTCGCCAGCGATCCTGCAAGGTTCTTAACCGTCGACCGACAACCGAGCGGTAATGAGCAAGGTCGAACGGAGAGTCCGCTCGCTGGTCCGCGAGGACGGCGAGATGCGAGACGCCGTCGAGGTCATCCTCGACAGCGCCACTGACGGCGAGGTCCAGTGGATCGACGTCCGCGACGAGATCACGAGCGGCCAGTGGGGCCGGCTCATCGAAAAGGAGATCCTCGTCGACGGCGACACCGGCTTCGCGCTGGCGGACCGCGACGCCATCGCGGCGGGACTAGAGGACGACGATGACGGCGATCTGACCAGCAGCGACGTCGACACCCCCGAGACGACCACGTGGTCCAAATGGGACAAGATCGCCGGCATCGCGACGCTGGGTGCCTTCGTCGGGTACGCGGTCAACCCGGTGCGCAACGCGATTGCGGGCGCCTTCGACCTCGTGTTGGGGCCGCTCCTCAACGTCGTTCCCTTCTACGTCGTGGTCATGGTGATCGCGCTTGCGACGGGGCTGTACTCGACGCTGCTGCGCGCGGGCCTCATGGATATGGACAAGATGAGCGCGTACCAAGACCGGATGAAGGACATCCAGGACCGCCGTAAAGATGCCAAGGAGCGCGACGATCAGGAGGCACTCGACGCCATTCAAGAGGAGCAGATGGAGGCGATGGGCGACCAGCTCGGAATGTTCAAAGAGCAGTTCCGCCCGATGGTGTGGATCATGTTCCTCACGATCCCGGCGTTCCTCTGGATGTTCTGGGTAATCGGCTACCGCGGCTCCACCGCCGCGTACCCCGACGTCGCCGCTCAGGAACTTATCGTTCCGCTCGCCGGTACCGTCACGTGGGACACGGGAATCGTCGGCCCGATCCAGATGTGGATCGTCTGGTACTTCCTGTGTTCGATGGCGTTCACCCAGCTCGTCCAGAAGAGCCTCAACATCGAGATGTCGCCGTCGTCGTCGTAGCTCGCTCGCTTCGACGTTTTTCGGCTGCGCCGTCCTATTCTTCCGTGCCAACGGCTCTGTTAAATCCTCACCGAGAGAGATATTCTGAGTCCGGAGTAGTCAGTACAGACACAGCGGCGATCGATAGCGGGAGCGGGTGAATCAGATCGGTTGTTCGGTTGTTTATAAGTGAGAAGCGGTGTCGCTGTCGGCTGTTTATAAGCGATCGACATCCTCCGCGGCAGAGACCTCCAAAGTCCCAGTCGCCGACGGCGAAGCCGCCGGCTGCCCCTTTAAGCCCCACCCAGCCGCACCGCAACCACAGCCCCTCACCTCCCCAGCCTCGCGGTTCGCGCTCTCCGAGCGCTCACCGCGTCCAGCGAGAATCGAAGATTCTCTGGCAGCCGGCGCGTAGTGCCGGCGACCTCGCACGCGCTCCTTGTGGCCTGTCGGCCACTCGGAGGCGCGCGCCACCGCCCGTTTTTATAGCGACCGTCGCCGCTATTCACGTGCATTTAAATATTGTATCGCTACCGACGAACTGCAACACCTACTCCCGTAGCCGATCAAGATTCTCACCGACCCCGGGCGTACGCCTCGAACTCCTCGCCGAAGACGAGGAAGTAGCCGGTCCCGGCGACGCCGATCACGGCGGCGACGGTGAAGGCGACCTCCGGACTGACGAAGTCCCAGAGGTAGCCGCCGATCGCGGCGCTCGGGATGACGATCGTGTTTCGCAGCAGGTAGTAGGTCCCGGTGACCCGGCCGCCGGCGCCCTGTTCGGCGGGACCGACGATGAGCGCCTTATGCGAAGGGAGGCCGGCGAACCGGAGCCCGGAGAACGCGAAGACGAGGACCAGCGCCCACTGGATCGAGACGAACGGCGAGAGGAGGTCGGGACCGAAGACGAGGACGAGAGGGAACACGCCGTACACGAAAAAGCCGAGCGCGACGATCGGCTTGAGCCCGACCCGCTCGGCCAGCTTCGCCGCGGGGACCATCGTGATCAGCGCGACGACCATCTCGACGCCCAGCAGGTAGCCGAAAAAGGCCTGCGGCGAGAGGTCCACGGCGTAGGAAATCCCGCCGACCGCGACCGTCCTCTCTAGTCCCACCGAGAAGATCCGCGTGACGACGAGCACGAAGAAGACGTACACCATCCCGTTCGCGAAGCGGACGAGAGTGTCGCCGATCAGCAGCGGCCGGAGCGGGTCGGGCATCTCGCGGAGGTCCGTCCGGATCCGGGAGACGCCCTCGAACCGCCCGCCACCGACGGCGTCCCCGCTCGCGTCGTACAGGACGTGTTGCACGAGCGTCCCGACGACGCCGAAGACGACCGCCACCGCGAGCACGTACCGAAAGCTCACGGTGAACGCCGGATGGAGGTCGATGAGAATCGCCGCGAGGACGGGACCGATCAGGAGCGCGGTGCGTCGGAACGTCTCCGTGCTCGCGAACCCGGCCGCCAGCCGGGACGGGTCCGTCGCCTGCTTGACCACGGCGAAGGTCGCGCCGAGGCCGAACGACTTCCACGCCTGCGCGAGCACGAGCCCGACGAAGATCCAGATCCACGGTTCGATCGTCACGCCCGCGACCGTGACCGCCCCGACGTTCGGGGCGATCAGCCAGACGACGAAGCCGACGGTCGAAACGAGTCCGAAGGCCGTCAGCGCGTACCGCGACCCGATGCGGTCGGATATCGCGCCGCCCGGATACGGGTACACCGCGGAGATGACGTTGCCGAAGGTCCCGAACAACCCGACGACGAACCCGGACGCCCCGAGCGCCACCATGTACTCCGGGAGGAACCGGCTCGTCATCTGGAACCCGAGGCTGAACGCGAACATCGACAGCGAGACCACCAGCACGTCACGCTCTAAGGCGAAGAACTGACGGAACGTCTCTAGCGGGCCCGTTTCCTCCGGGTCGGCGATCGCTTGGTCCTTGCTCATCGTGAGGGGATCGACGCCGCGACCTTCGTGTCCGTGTGTTCCTCACGCCGGCAAATAAGTTCTCACCCGATCGCCGCCCCAAGGTTTACTCTCGGCTCGTCACAGGTACGAGCATGCACGCCGACGAGATCGATCCGCAGGCGAAGGCGGCGATCGAGCGCCAAGAGCGGTTCCCGCTGCCGCACAGCCCGTGGGGGCTGAAGCTCGCGCGGCTGCTCACGGGGCCGGCGATGTGGATTCAGAACCGCAACCCGCCCGCAGTCGGGAAGACCGTGGACGGGGCGGTCCCCGGGCCAGCGGGAGACCTCGATGTCCGGCTGTATCTACCGGACGACGACGGCCCGTTTCCCACGGTCGTGTTTTTCCACGGCGGCGGGTTCGTGCTGGGGAGCATCGAGACCCACGACTGGCTCTGCCGCCATCTCACGCGGGACAGCGGCTGTGCCGTCCTCTCGGTCGACTACCGGCTCGCGCCCGAACATCCCTTCCCCGCGGCAGTCGCGGACGCATACGCGGCGGTGGAGTGGGCGGCCGCCAACCCGGACACGATCGACGGGACCGGGAGAGTCGCGGTCGCCGGCGACTCAGCGGGCGGCGCGCTCGCCGCCGTCGCCGCGCTCATGGCTGCCGAGCGCGACGGCCCCGAGATCGCGTATCAGGCGCTGTTGTACCCCGGCGTCGGCGTCGAGGCCGATCAGCCATCTATCGAGGAGCACGCCGGTATCGTCCTCGACGAGGCGGACTTGGAGTGGTTCACGGAGTGTTACTACGACCACGAGATCCACGAGCGTAACCCGTACGCCGACCCGACGAACGCGGGCGACGTGTCCGGCGTCGCTCCCGCCACGGTCGTCACCGCCGGGTTCGACCCGCTGCGCGACGGCGGGAGAGCGTACGCCGAACAGCTGGTTCGAGACGGGGTGGCCACGCGCTACGAGAACTACGCGGACCAGGTGCACGGGTTCATGACGCTCCGCGACGTGGATCGGGCGACGGAGGCCATCGCTGACGTGGCCGACGATCTCGCCGACGCGCTCCGGGCGGATTGATGGGACAGTAACGGAGACGGCCGACCGTCTCCGGGGCGAGTGTACTTCGATTCTATTTATAAACCGCCGGCCGCGACGAACTCGCGGATCACCGCTGCCTCGGCCTTCCGCACCAGTTCGCCGGCCGTGCTCGTCGAGCAGTCGAGGGCCGCGGCGACGTCTTCGACGGCCCCGTCGCGGGGTATCTCGTAATACCCCGCCGCGACTGCCGCCTCCAACGCGTCTCGCTGCCGATCGGTGAGCCGCGACGGCGACGCCGTCCGCTCGAACTCGTGGACCTGCTCGATGGCAACGTCGCCGAGGTCGGTGAGCGCCTCGTGGAACGCGCCGAGCGCCGCCGCTTCTCCGACCGCCTCGAACCGCACGTCGCCCGTGTCCAGAAAGACGACCGGCGGGAGAAAGACCACGTGTGCGGCCGCGATCGCGTCAAGCACCGCCGGCGCGAACTCGTAGCCGTCCTGTCGGAGGAACGCGTACGTCCCGTCCCCGTCTTCGACGAGTTCCTTCTCCACGAGCGAGTCGACGACCCGAACGACCGACGCCGTCGCGTCTGCGTCCGCGTCACACCAGAACAGCGTCGTCGCGTCCGCAGTGGGACTCCACGTCAACAGCTCGGCACGGGTCACCGGCCCGGGCTCGATGACCCGACGGTGAAGCGGATGCACGAGCCGCTCCGGGTACGCCGCCGCGAACTGGACGCGTTTCATTCTCTCGCCGCGGATTTCGGGCGTCGACGATTTAAATGCCGGTTTCGGTCGCCGTCTTCCGTCGCGCAGGTGACGAGGAGTCGTTCAGAATCTCGGGGACGGAGCGAAGCAGCGTCTGGAGATGGTCTGCACCGTCGAGCACCGCTAGCCGGGCGGTCGGTAGCTCCGCCTCGAACCGTCGAACGGCAGCGATCGGGACGTTCGCGTCGTCGCCGCCGTGCCAGAACCGAACCGCCGCGTCGATCGCTTCGAAGTCGACGTTCCAATCGGCCGCGATCTGTCGGAACTCGGTGACTGCGCCGCTGCGGTTGCGGGCAAGCGCTTCGAGGAAGTCCGCCCGGACGATCTCCGCCGCGTGGTCGGACACGGCGTCGGTCGGATCGCCGGTAGTGTACTGGGCGACGACGAACGAGGGGTCGCGGCGCTGTGCCACCCACCGCTGGGCGCGGAACAGCGCGGCGAGCACCGAGGGCGCCGTCGATCCGATCCAGTTCAACACTCGCTGTGTCGTGGGACGCTCGCGAGCGTACTCCGGCGGGGTCGCGCCGGCGACCACGTCCAGTCGATCGATCCGACTCGGCAGCGCCGCCGCGGCCGCGAACGCGTACGGGGCGCCGCCCGAGAACGCGACGAGACGCGCAGTGTCGATCCCGGCGTGGTCGAGTACGGTGCGGACGACTCGCCCGCCGTCCCGTATCGATCGGTCGGACCAGGGGTCGGATCGACCGTATCCGGGACGGTCCGGTGCGAGTATACGGACATCAGTGTCCCGCGCCGTCGACTCGAACAGCTCCGCGAGCCGGCGCGAACCCGGCGTCCCGTGGAGAAACACCATCGGAGAGCCGTTTTCCGCCCCGTACTCCGCGTACGCGAGCCGTCGGTCGCCCGTTTCCTCGACCGTCGCGAACTGTACGTCGTCTCTCGTCGACGGTCGGTCCGGCGCGGGAGCGGTCTGTGTCATCATTGTGTCGAAAGACGGGGCCTCGCCGTGAGGAACTGGTGCCGGATCCATCCGGCAGTTTTTGAATAAACGAATCGATCGGTGCCACGACATCTCGCAGAACCCCAACGCTTTCGTTCAGACTCGCTGTCAGGTACGGCATGCGACGCCGTCGATTCCTCGCGAGCGGAACCGCCTTCCTCTCCGTCGCCCTCGCCGGCTGCGGCCACCCCTCCGTCATCCTCGATCTGAACGAGGCGACCGCAGACGACATCGCCGACGAGGTGTCGATGACGGCCGATCCCGGCTCGGAAGAGTACGAGCTCGTCACGTCGGCGCTCGAAAACGGGTCGGCCACCCGTCGCGGACGGTACGAGCTGTTCGAACCCACCGACACCGTTCGGGTCGACGAGGCCGTCTACGAGGTCACGGAGACGCGGATCGCGAGCAGCGAGGTGACGGTGTACGAGGTGCTCATCGATTTCGATCCGGCGGACACGACACCGGAACTGGGCGAAATCGCGTTCGACGATCTCCCGGAGGTGGACCGCGAGCGCCTCGAACCGATCGTCTCCGAGACGGACCCGCCCCAGCAGGACGGCTACGACCTCGGCGTTGGCTACGGAAGTGCCGCGGAGGTCGGCAACGAATCGGTGTTCGTGCCGGAGCGGCGGTACGACGTGCTCGTTCACGACGGAGATCGGTACCGGGTCGCAGTCGATTCGCACACCGCGTCGGAGGCCGAGTACCGGTACGAGGCGACCGAGGTGGCGCCCGACGTGGAAACGTTCGCCGACCACGTCCGAGAGCGGTACCTGTTCGTGCTCGCTGGGCTCTCGGACGCCGAGCGCGAGGTCGTCGAGGAGTCGATCGACGGCGCGTACTTCGAGGACGACGACGCCTTCCGATCGGTGATCGATCGGATCCGAGCGCACGACGGGATCCGGGTGGACGACTTCTACGGGACGTGGCTGCTGGAGTACGAGGGCGCGGAGTACCTCGCCTACGTCGAGTGGTAGCTCGTCGTGAACGACGCTCGGAACGCACCGACTTTACCCGGTGGCGGATCAATCGGAGGCCGATGAACGAGACGACGCGCGAGGCGGTTCGAACGCAAGCGCGATCGCACCGGGCACGGCTGCTTTCGGTCCTGCGCGTGCAGTACCCCGACGCGCTCGCCGACCGCGGGTATCGCCTCATTCACCCGACGACCGGAGATCCCTACGCCGGAGACCGGCGGCACCTCATCGCGACCTGCCGATCGGTCGCCAACTTCGCGGTCGGCGCGCTCGCCGACGGCCCCGACTGGTGTCTCGACGCCGCCGAGCACGGCCTGCAATTCCTCCGGGAGGCGCACCGCGCCGACGACGGGGGGTATCACCTCGTCGTCGACGCGGAGGGCGAGCCGGTGGATCGGACGCGGTCGGCGTACGGCCACGCGTTCGTTCTACTGGCGTACGCCCGCGCGGTCGACGCCGGGATCGAGGGCGCCGAGCGCGACCTCGACGCGACCCGAGAGCTGATCGACGACCGGTTCCGCGACGACCGGGGACTCCTCCGGAGCGACTGCGACGCCGACTGGACCGAGCGAGAGCCGTACCGCGGCCAGAACGCGAACATGCACGCCTGCGAGGCGTTCCTCGCCGCCTACGAGGCGACGGACGAGGCGAGATACCTCGACCGCGCGCGTCACATCGCCGAGGCGATCACGGTCGACCTCGCCGCCGAGACCGACGGTCTGCTGTGGGAGCACTACACCGCCGACTGGGAGCACGACTTCGCGTACAACGTGGACGAGCCGCGCCACCAGTTCCGGCCGCCGGGGTACCAGCCGGGCCACCACGCGGAGTGGGCGAAGCTCCTCGCGCTGCTCGACCGGTACGAGGGCGAGGAGGGTGAGGATGGAGAGAGTGAGGATCCAGCCGCGACCATCGACTGGTACACCCGCGCCCGCGAACTGTTCGACGCCGCAGTCGACCGCGGCTGGTCGGAGAACGGATTCGTGTACACCCACGCGGCCGACGGGTCGCCGATCGTCGCCGATCGATACGGGTGGGCGCTCGCGGAGGCGATCGGCGCGTCCGCGGCACTGGCCGAGCGTGCGGCGGCTCGCGGCGACGCCGACGAGGCCGATCGGCTCCGGAACTGGCATCGGCGGTTCCTCGTTCGGACCGACCTGTTCCGCGGCCCGGCGGGCGTCTGGTACGAGAAGCGCCTGCCCGCGGACGCCGACGGCGACCTCGTCGCACAGGACCCGCCCGGCGTCGAACCCGACTACCACCCGGCCGGCGCGTTCTTCGAGGGGTGGCGCTCCGCGCGGGGAGAGCTGTCTGACGGGTGAGGCGGCGCTTCCCCGCTGTGAGCTAGCGAACGTTCACGGCCAGTCGGGGTCGATCCCGACGAGGTCGGCGCTGACGCTCCAGAGCCGCTCGCGCGTCTCGGAGTCGACCGTGTCGTCCGCGGGCGTCATTTCTTCCTCGCCGACGTAGCGACCGGTTCGCTCGGCGTACTCCGGTGACGCGACGAGTCGTACGAGGCGGTCGGCCGCGGCTCGGCGCGTCGTCCCGACGCCGGGCAGGAGCCCCGCGATGCGGACCGCGAGCCGGGTTCGGAGCGCGGCGTCGCGGAACAGGTTCGTCGAGGGGACGAACCCCGGATGGAGGCAGTTCGCCGTGACTCCCGCTGCCTCCGGGATCCGATCGGCGAGTTCGAGCGTGAACGCGACGTTCGCGAGCTTCGATCGGGCGTACGCCTCCAAGGGGTCGTAGCCGTCGGCGAACTGGAGGTCGTCGAAGTCGAGCGTCGCACGCCGATGGAGGTCGGAGGCGGTGACGACGACCCGGGCGGGCGCCGAGCCGGCGAGCTGGTCGAACAGCTCGCGGGTGAGGAGGTACGGCGCGAGGTGGTTCACGGCCAGCGTGAGTTCGATCCCGTCTGCGGTCTCCGTCCGCGACCTCACCGAGAGCCCGGCGTTGTGCGCGAGAACGTCGAGCCGATCGTACGATTCGCGGAGTTCGGCGGCCAGATCGCGAACCGCCGACTGGGTCGCCAGATCGGCGCGGTGAAACCGGATCGTCCCGGCCGCCGCGTCGCTCTCGGCGGCGAGCGCCTCGCCACGCTCCCGATTCCGCCCGACTGCGGCGACGGTGGCTCCGCGTTCGGCCAGCGTCACGGCCGCACGACGGCCGATACCGCTGGTCGCGCCCGTGAGGGCGATCACGCGGTCGGAAAGGTCGTTCGATGACACGGGTTGTTCGGTGATCGCGTGCGAACGGGTTAGCGGTGTCGACGTTCAACACGCCGCGGCGAGTCGACCCTTAAAGCGTCGTCGCGATGTGGCGGTCGATCCGATCGACGAGTTTCGGGCGGAACGTCCAGAACCCGTCCCACACGTTCGGCTCGTCTTCGAGGGCGACGAGCGCGACGGAGCGGGCGGCGTCCGCTCCCGGCGGCGGGTTGAAGACGACGAACCACGATCGCCGGTACGGGGACGACCGGCCTTCGTGTACCGTCACCGGGAGCGACACCCCGGGGTCCGCGTCGCCGACTCCGTAGACGTGGACGTCGACGCCGCTGTTACCGAGGGTCTCGTACACCTCGCGGGTTCCGCGTTCGTCCTGCAGTCGGGAGAGGCGCTGGAAGGACGCACGGAGCGTCCCGCCGCCCGCCTCGGCCGCGATCCGCTCGATGACGCGGGAGACGACGATCAACAGCAGCTTCTCCTTGTTCGAGTGAGGGTAGCCGCGGAGCCGGAAGGGCACCTCGTCGAGACCGGAAAGCACGTCGGGGAGCGTGACCTCGTTGAGGTCGATCGCGCCGGTCTTGTACAGGTCGGAGTTGATGAGCAGCACCGATTCGAGCAGCTCGTCGAGCGTTGACCGAGCGATCACCTCTCCGTCCTCGACGAGGAGGACGATGTCCGTGTCGGCGTCCGGGAGGTCGCGCTCGCGGATCGCGACCGACTGGTCCTCAAGCAGGGAGTCGAGCAGGTTCCGAACCGGCTCCGGCTCGGACCGGTTGACGACCACGAGCGACCGACTTGGGGCGTCGATCTCGTCGAAGAACCCGCGAAACGACTCGGTCATCGGCGGACACCCGGCGCGGATCGCCGATCCGGCGAGACGCGATGCTCTGACGAGACGCGACGCTCTGACGAGACGCGACGCTCCGATGATACGTTCGTCGTCGCCATCGCCGTGCTCCCCATCTCTGCTCTCTTTCCGGCGGTGTGCGTCGTCGACATCGTGGATCCGTGAGTGGTTCGCGTGAAGGTGGTGGCGCCGAGTGAAATAACTCCCGCACCGGGGTCGGCCGTCACTCGCTGCCCCAGTCGCGTCGCACCGGCGTCTCACTGGCGTCGACGTTCGCCAGCAGCCACGCCGCCGCCTCGTCGAGCGCGTCTTCGTCGGTCGCAGTCACCTTCAGTCGGTTGTGCTCCGCCTCGCGGTCGGGGTAACAGCCGATGGCGACATCGAACTGTTCGCCTGCCGCCTCCAGCGCGGGGACGATGTCCGACTCCGGCTCGACGGTGTAGAGGAACCGCGACCGGCGATCGCCAGCGAACTCGTCGGCGACGGACGCGAACATCGCCTTCAGCTCCTCGGGGATCCCAGGCATGACGTAGACGCCCTCGACGACGCAGCCCGGCGCGAGTCCGGAGTCATTTAAAAGTGGGCGGCTTCCTTCCGGGACCGCGGCCTCTGCTTCGACATCCACGTTGACGTCGCTGTCGGGGAGCCGCTCGCGGATCTCGGCCAGCCGCCGCTCGACCGCCTCGCGCGTCAGGTCGGTCGGAACCAGTTCGCGATCGAATGCGTCGGCGACCGCCTCCAGCGTCACGTCGTCCGGGGTCCCACCGAGCCCGCCCGTGACGATCACGGCGTCAAATGCGTCGGCGTACGCCCGGACGCATTCCGCGATGACGGCGCGGTCGTCCGGCACGGAGAGGATCCGTTTCACGGCGACGCCGCGGTCGCTCAGCTCCGCGGCGAGCCAGTTGGCGTTCGTGTTCACCGTGTCGCCCGCGAGCAGTTCGTCGCCGACCGTGATCAGCGCGACCTCCATCGCCCGATCGTAGGGGCGGCGCACGGATGTGCGTTTCCCGTCGGACACGACGCGCGACTCGTCTCCGGAGTCCTATTGAGTGCTCCACACCGGTCTTGCGCGACTCGTATCGCTATTATAAGCGTTTACGTGAGCGATAAGCGACCGATGCGGTATGGCAACGACGACCGAGCCGGCGGACGGGAGCCCGGACCTGCTGGACGACGCGCGGGAGGCGCTCCGGACCGAGCACCGGCGCGTCGGCGACGAATACGGGGCGTTCCGCGCCTTCCTCGGGCGCGTCGCGTCCGTCCCGTCGGAGCCGATTCGGACCGACGGCGGCGCGGGACCGATCGCGGGCAGTGGCGGTTCAATCGGAGTCGCCAGGGGAGCCAGCGCGGTCGGAACCGCCGGCTCCTCCAGCGCGGGGCCGCCGGCGGGGTCGGGACTCGTCGCGGTCAGGGACGCGTACCAGGAGACAGTGATGTCCGTCCCGCACTACGAGATCGAGTACGACGACACCTACCAGCGGAGCGTCGCCGAGGAGTGCGGCCCCGAACTGGCGTACGCGCTCACTCGCGGGTCGCGGTTCCACGCCGAGTGTAAGCGATCCCTGATCGACAGAGTCGAGACCGCTATCGAGGAACGCGAGCGATTCGTCGAGACGATCCGATCGGAGACGGAGTCGGTCGAGCGGGCCGCCTCCCGACTCGCCCCGATCCAGAGTGAGGTCGCGTCGACCGCCCGGACGGATTTCACCGAGGACGGATTCGGGACGCTTGACGCCTATCGCGCCCGGGCCGAGGCGCTGATCGGCGACTGCGATCGGATCGCCACGCGCCGCCAGCGAGAACTCGCGTGCTACGAGCGCGACCTCGCGATCGACGGTGATCTCGACGTTCCCACGTACCTGTATCAGGACCTCGACGCGACGTACCCCGTCTTGGCGACGGTCGGAACCGTCGGCGACCGGCTCGACGACCTGAAGCGCCGGATCGAGCGAGCGATGGCCCACGCGAGCTGATCGGGTAGGCGAGCTAGTCGGCCGCAGCCGTCGCGTCCGCCTCAAGCCCCGACCCGCTCGGCGGTCGGAGCAGGAGCGCCGCCAGCCCCGCGGCGATCGCCAGCCCGCCCCCGAGCGCGAACGTCGGGATCCAGCCGGCCGTCGCGACGAGGTAGCCGGTCACGGTGCCGGCGAAGACCCCGCCGCCGACCTTCGCGGTGTAGAGGACCGCGTAGTTGCCGGAGGAGTTTTGCGAGCCGTAGTAGTCGGCGATCACCGACGGGAAGTAGACGAACAGCGGCGAGGAGAAGAACATCGCCGCCATCACCAGCGCGACGAACGCGACCCCGGCCTCCGCTCGCCCGGCGCCGATAAGCGCGAGCCGGAACACACCGGCGAGCACGAACGAGGCGGCCATCACCTTCTTGCGGTCGAAGCGGTCGGACGCCTCCCCGAGAATCATCCGCGAGACGCCGGCAGCGACGGGTAAGAGGGTCGCCGACGCGGTCGCGACGACCGCCGCCAGCCCGAACTGCTCGGCGAAGCGCACGACGTTGGCGATGACGATCAGGTCGGCCCCGGCCATCGCGACGAACATCGCGTACAGCAGCCAGAACTGCCACGTCGAGAGCATCTCGCGGGTCGTGTACGCGCGACCGCGGAGCGACGCCGCGAGGTTGTCGCTTCGGTCTCCGCCTTCCGCTCCGTCTCCGTCCTCCTCCAGCCCTAGCCAGTCGTCCGGCGGGTCCCGGAGGAGGTACGCGCCGACGAGCGTCACGACGAGGATGGCGACCCCGACGTTCCGCAGTACGTCGCCGTAGGCGGCGGCGGTGGCGTTCGCGCGGACGTACGGGACCACGAGCGCGCTCCCGCCCGCGAACGCCATCGTTCCGACGCCGGTGGTGAGTCCCGTCCGGTCCGGGAACCACTTGACCGCGGTGTTGACCGCGACCGTGTACACGATCCCCACGCCGATCGCGCCGAGCGAGTACAGCAGGTACAGCTGCCAGAGCGTCGTCGCGTACGCGAGTCCGACGTACCCGCCGCCGGCGAGCAGGGCGGCGAGGAACGTGAGCGCGCCCGGACCGCGGCTGTCGCGCCACTTCCCGGCGGGGAACTGCGAGAGCGACTGGAAGACGACGTAAAAGGAAAACACCGCGCCGAGCGCCGGCAGGGCGAGGTCGAGGCTCTCGGCCAGCGGCTGTTCGATCGACGACCAGACGTACTGGTAGGGGCTCACCGCCGCCATCATCCCCGCGGCGGCGACGATCTGCCACCAGCGCGAGAAGCCGAGGATCTCGGCGGCTCGCCCGGCGTAGTCGACGCCGTCGTCGGCGCCGTCGTCGACTCCGGAGTCGTCCGACTCCGAGGCGTCGTCGGGGTCAGTCGCTCCGTCACCGTCGTCAGCCATCGTCACCGTCCGTCCCGCGTCCGGTCGTGTCGTGGGTCATGGGAGTGTGGGAGACCGGTCCGTCCCGCCCACCGGACCGGCTGTTCGTGTTCGCACGCTGTCGGCACGCGGAAATAAAACGCCCCGTCGGGGAGGTTCTTGCCCCCTCGTCGGCGGGAGTTCGGCGTTCGCGTTTCCGCGTTCGCGGTCTCGGGTCGATGCCGGAGTCGCTCACCGGTTGCTGGCAGAGTTGCCCCCTCGACTAAAGTGACCCCGAGCAACCGATTAAGTGACTGCGTCCCCTCCACGTGACCGTGACACACATCGGCATCGTCGGCGCGGGAGCGGGGGCGGCGGCGGCGGCGTTCACCGTCGACGGCGCGGTCCCGGACGCGGACGTGACGGTCTTCGAGAAGTCCGGCGGGCTCTGTGGCCGCGCGGCGACCCGCCGGCACGGCGAGTTGACGTACGACTACGGCGCGAACTACCTGAAGGCCGACGACGACCGCGTGGTCGAGCTGATCACGGAGACGCTCGACAGCGAGGGGCTCGTCGATATCGCGGAACCGATCTACGTCTTCGACGCCGACGGCGAGGTCTCACCGGGCCGCGACGCGGACGAGCACAAGTGGAGCTACCGGCAGGGGCTCACGCAGATCGCGAAGCGGCTGTTCGCCCGAACCGACGCGACGGTGCACCGCCGGACGCGGATCGAGACGGTCCGCCGGGTCGGCGATCGGTGGGAGGTCGACGACGCGAGCGGCGTGACGCGGGGACCGTTCGACGCCCTCCTGTTGAATCCGCCGGCGCCACAGACCGCCGACCTCCTCCGAAGTGCGGAGTGGGACTCTCCCGTCCGCGAGGCGCTCGTCGACGCGGTCGGCGACGTGGCGTACCGCACCGTCTGGACCGCGGTCCTGCACTACCCGTTCCCGCTCGACGTGCCCTACTACGGGCTCGTCAACACCGACAAGGCGCACGCGGTCGGGTGGCTCTCCCGCGACGAGTGCAAGTCCGGCCACGTCCCCGACGGTGAGACGCTACTCATCGTGCAGGCGAACCACGAGTGGTCGGTCGAGCACTACGACGCAGACCCGGCCGAAAACGTCGCGATGCTGGCGGAACACGCCGCCGATATCGTCGGCGACGACCGACTGGCGGACCCAGCGTGGACGGATTACCAGGGGTGGCGGTACGCGCAGCCGGAGACGGGCGTCGATCGCGGCCCGCTCGACTCCGCCTGTCAAGAGGGGCTGTACCTCCTCGGCGACTGGGTCGCCGGGGAGGCCAGAGTCCACGCCGCGCTCGCGAACGGCCTCGACGTCGGCGAGCGGGTCGCAGACGGGGTCTGAATCGCGGTCGGGTGCAGAAGAGAGAAAGCGAGGTTTGTCGGGCGACAATCGGTTCGACGGGTAGTTCGACTGGTCGCGTTGTCAGCCCCGGATAAAGCGGTACTCGACGGTGCCCAGCCCGGGGAAGCTGACGCGGCCGACCGCGTCACGGTCGACGCGGCGAACGAGCGAGCGCGCCAGAATCGCGAGGGCGACGACGCCGGTCAGGACGACGAGCGAGACGACCGGGTACGAGGCCGCGAGAACGCCGAAGGCGATCAGCGCGAGGAACGCGAACGAAGCACAGATGCTGCCGTCGGGCGCGACGTTGGGTCCCGGCGAGCGACCGGCGGCTGGGGGTCCGTATTTCATTGATTGCATGGATACGCGTACATCCCCCGCCGATAAAAACCTTTCATATTGCAAATATGTTCTGAGAATAGGTGACACACCACACATAGCTAAACGGTCTAAAACGGTTGTCAATGCGGAGTAACTGTTGGCATGGTAGTCGTTCGTACACTCGTAATAGATCTATCAAATATCGCTTCACTCGGCGGGAGAGGGGACACCAGAAGCCACCGAAACACGGTGTTCAGATCGGCGATGAATCGACGGAGACCGGCGATCGGAGGATTTCTCTCGTTCGCTCGCTTCCGTCCGATCATGACCCGCACACCGGCGTCCGCCGGACGAGGGAACGCCCCCTTCTGGGCGACAGTCGCCGTCGCCGCGCTGTACCTGCCGGCATCGATCGCCGCTCGCGCGCTGGTCGATCCGGTGTACGCCGCCGGACGGCGGGGCGTGCCCCCGGCGGTCGCCGACGCGGCGGGCACCCTGCCCGCGACGCTCGTCGCCGGAGCGCTGTGGCTTCTGGTCGCCGGCGGGTTCCTGTACGCCTTCGCCGCGGAGCTCGACGCGATGCGGACCCGGACCGCGTGGTCGCCGCCGGCTAAGGGGTACCTGATCCTCGCGGCCGGCTCCCTGTTGGCGCACCCGGTCACGGGGACCCCCCTTCTGTTCCTGCTCGTCCCCGGATACACGCTTCATCGCGGACTGCGAGTCCGTTAGCGGGGCGGGATCAGCGCCCACGGCCCGTACTTTTATTCCGACGCGATTCGTGATGTAGATACGAACAGGCACTGTCAATGGCACACGAGACCCCTTCTGAACGAACGGAGACGGTCGCAACGCCGGAGCGCCGCCGAGTCATCGCCGGACTCGCGGACGGAACGGTCGAGACGGTCGCGGACCTGCAGGTCCGTGGGCGGGCGGACGAGATCGCTGCCAAACTCCGCGAGACCCACCTCCCCGCTCTGGAGGAGGCCGGGTACATCGAGTGGAACCGAGAGGAAGGGACGATCAACCCCGGGCCGAACTTCGAGGAGGCGGGCGACCACGTCGCCGACCTCCCGGATCCGGACGGCGAACCGGCCGACGACTGAGTCCGCCGGCGGGCGGTTGTCTCGCCCGGAGGGCCGTCGTGGCCGGCGAGGGCGCCGTCCTGGGTCGATTGCTCGCCCGTGACGTTTATAAACCGCGGCGGGCGAGCCCAGACATCCTATGGCCGAGCCGATTCTGAAGTGGGCCGGCGGGAAGCGGCAGCTCCTCGACGAGCTGTACGCCCGGTTCCCCGCGACGTACGGCCGTTACCACGAGCCGTTTGTCGGCGGCGGTGCGGTGTTCTTTGACCTCGAACCGACTGACGCGACGGTCAACGACGCGAATCCGCGGCTGGTGAACTTCTACGAGCGGGTGCGCGATGAGCCCGAAGCGCTGATCGAGCGGCTGGAATCGTTCGACGACCCCGACGCCGACCCGGGCCCCGCCCTCCCGTACGCCGAGGAGACCGCCCGCGATCGCGACGTGGAGAGCTACTACTACCAGCAGCGTGCGCGGTTCAACAGGCGCCCGTACGAGGGCGAATTCGATTCACTGGAGGAGGCCGCACTCCTGTTGTACCTCAATCGAACCTGCTACAACGGGCTCTACCGCGAGAACGCCGACGGCGGGTTCAACGTTCCCGTGGGCCGGTACGCGAACCCCGACTGGGTCCAGCGTGACCGGATCCGGCGAGCGAGCGACGCGCTCACGGACGCGACGATCCGGAACGACGACTTCGCGTACGTCCTCGACGCCGCGGAGCCGGGCGATCTGGTCTATTTCGATCCCCCCTACGAGCCGATGAGCGCGACCGCGAGCTTCAACGAGTACAGCGCCGAGGGGTTCGACCGCGACGACCAGCGCCGGCTGCTCGACGTGGCGGCCGAGCTCGACGAGGCCGGCGTGCGGGTCGTCCTCTCGAACAGCGGCGTGATGTACGAGCCGTACGCGGAGGCGGGCTTCTCCGTCGATATCGAGGGCGCGACCCGGGCGATCAACAGCGACGCGGGGAACCGCGACGAGGTCGACGAGATCGTCGCGACCAACGTCCCCCCGTCCGAGCGCCGCGCCGACGGACAGCGCGACCTCGCGGAGTTCTGAAGGGCGGCGTCCTCGACTGCCTGTCCGGGCGCCAGCCCGATTCGCTCGGCGGCGACCACAGAGGGCTGGCTTTTTGCCCTCCCCCGCCGACGACTCGCGTATGACCGATCTCGACATCGACCTCGTCCTCGTGTCCGTGGACGGCAGCGAGGAGTCCCACGAGGCGGTCGACTACGCGATCGCCGTCGCCGCCGAGTACGACGCGAGCGTCCACGCCTTATACGTGCTCGACGAGGACGTGGTCCGCGCGATCGACCACGGCGTGGTCGACGAGGGCGACGTGGCCGACGACACCGAGGCGTTCACCGACTCCGTGGTGCGGCGCGCCGAGGCGGCCGGCATCGCCCACAGCAACTCCATCGCCTACGGGTTCTCCACGAAGGTGAAGACGGTTCACCCCGGCAGCGTCGTCCTCGACACCGCCGAGGAGCTGGAGTCGGACTTCATCGTCGTCCCGCGCGAGCCCGTCTCCGGCGACCCCGGCGAGGTGCTCGGGAAGGCCGCCGAGTACGTCCTCCTGTACGCCAGCCAGCCCGTGCTGTCCGTGTGATGGTCGGCGATCTTCCCTTCCTTCCGGCGGGAACTACCCTCCCGCCCGCGCCGTACCTCCTCGTCGTCCTGCTCGCGACCGGCGGGGTCGTCGCCGCGCTCCGCCGGCGACGACCGCGGGTCACCGGTCGCCGCGTGCTCGCGCTCGCTCCGTGGATGGCGCTCGGCTCGGCGGCCCACGTCCTCTACGTCGTCGACGCGCTCCCGCCCCTCCTCTCACCCTTCGCCGGCTCGCCGACCGTCTATCTCACGGTGGGGTCGCTGGCGGGCGCGGCGTGGCTCGTCGCCGACGCCACCCGCCCGGACCGGGTGCCGGCGGTCCTCGCGGTCGCCGGCACGCTCCTCCTCGCCCCGGTCGTCGCGGTCGCGGTCTCGACCGGGCTCTCGCCGGAGGGCGCGCGCTGGTCAACGATCGCACTCGTGCTTACGATCCCGATCGCCGGCGCCGTCTGGGTCGGTCTGACGCGACTTCGACCCGAAACTGCGATCACCGGCGGTGTCGGCGCCCTCGCCGTGTTCGCGCACGCGCTCGACGGCGTTTCGACCGCGGTCGGGACGACCCACCTCGGATTCGGCGAACGCACGCCGGTCTCGCGGATCCTGCTTGAGATCGGCGGGCTCCCGTCGCTGCCGGTGGTCGGCGAGGGGTGGCTGTTCCTGCTCGTGAAGCTCGCGGTCGCGAGCGCCGTCGTCTGGCTCTTCGCGGGGTACATCCGGGAGACGCCCGGCGAGGGCTACCTCCTGCTCGGCTTCGTGGCCGCCGTCGGGCTCGGCCCCGCGGCTCACAACCTGCTGCTGTTCGCCGTGGCGGCGTAACGGACCGGAACCCACGGACACCGTTTCTCCCCGGCGTCACAAGACGGAGATCGCAAACGCGACGGCGACACCAGCCAATATGACTGCCTGTACGAACGGGCCGGCGAAGACACCGATCACCGCGTAGACTGACTGTCGGACGGCGACACGCGGCTCGGCGCCGTTCTCATAGAGGCTACCGAGAAACACGGTTCCACCCACTCCGACGACGAGACCGATCGGGCCCATCACGAACAGCAACACGATGCCAACCAGCGTGCCGACGGCGACGGTCCGCGTCGATGCGCCACCGAGCTTTCCGGAGAGCATTCCTGACAACAGTTCCACCGCGGAGGCCAGAAGCGAGACGAGAACGAGTGCGAGCAGGACGGTGAGGCTCGGCTCGGTGAAGCCGGTGGTGTACGTGTAGCCGATAACGGTCAGTGCTGCGAGGACGCCGCTTGGCACGAACGGGACGAACGAACTGGCGGTCCACACGACGAGCAGCACGATCGCTATTTCAGCCGCGGAGAAAACCATACAGCAGTATCGTCACGCGAGTTCAAAACGGTTCATCTCGAACGAGCTTTTCAGCGGTCGTCGCAGACGCTCGATAGCCCGACAGCTCGTCGGAAGTGATCGAAACGGGAGAGTACGAAATCGAATCGACCGTCGCGCTCAGCCTTCTTCTTCGACGACTTCCGGGTCCTCGATGGCCGACTGCAGCGAGTCGAGCCCGTTGACCCATTCGGAGACGAGCCCGTACTCCAGCTCCTCGACGAGGTCGATGTCGAGAGCCTCGCCGTCGATAATTCGAGTCCCGGCCTGCACGACGTAGCCGAGCGCGGCGTCGAGGTCGTCGTTGGCCTCGGCGTCGGCGGCCGCGTGCACGAACTCGCTCACGTCGCCCTCGACGACGCCGCCGACGACGTACTCCTCGGCCGCGTAGAAGACGGGAACGAGCGAGGTCTGGACGCCGTCGATCAGCATGACCTTGTCCTCGTCGTCGAACTCCACGTCGGCGAGCACGATGTCGCGGACGGTCCGGATCTCCTCGACGGCGCGGTCCTCGTCGATGCGCTCGTCGTCGAGCGCCGCGAGCACCTTCACGACCGCGATCGCGGCGTCGTCTTGGAGGTTCAACAGGAGCCGCGCGGAGTCCTCGTTTTCGGGGTCTAAATCCTCCTCTTCGAGCCTGTCGAGCCAGTTCTGCCAGCGTTCGTCGGTATAGAACGTTTCAACGGCGTCGTCGTCGGTCATGTACCCTACGTCGCCCGGACTACTCAAATGCCTTTCCTATCGATCGCCGAGCGAGAGGGCGTCTCACCCGCCCGATGCCGGGATTCAGGTATCACGATTGAGCGTCGACTCGGTGTCGATCTCGTACACGGCGCGGGGTGTCTCGACATGAGCGCGCCGGACCGCGTCGTCGTATCCCGCTTCCAGCAGCCAGCGGACACGGCGCGGGACTGTCTTCGGACCGAGCACCATCCCCGGCTTTTCGGGGTCGTCGACGTAGTCGGTCTCCATCAGGAAGGGCTCGCCCGACTCGGCGGCGCGTTCGAGCCGGTCCTTCTCGCTCATCACGCTCGGGGTGAGTCCCGCGAGTCGCCCCTCGGCGTAATGTTTTACCACGCGCGTGGGATCGAGTCCCACCTCCTCAGCGGCGGCGGCCAGATCGGTGAGGTCCTCGCTGGCCTCGGTGTGGAGCTGGACGGCGCAGTCGAGGGCGGCACCGAGCTCGAACGCGCGCCGCGTCACGGCGTTCGACGCCGCCCAGACCGCGTCGCTCACGTCGTAATGCGGGCGCCCCGACTTCAGCGCCAGTGCATCGCCGTCGGCGACGAACTCGCTTGCGACCTCGATCCCGCCCTGCATCAGGTCGCGGGCGTCCTCGGGCGAGAACCCCCGATCGTCGACGAGCCGACTTATCAGGCCGGGATGAACGCCGAGGACGGGCCACGCGCGCCCCGGAAGCACCTCGTTTGCGGCCGCGACCGCGTCGAGCGTCTCCTCGAAGACGGGCCGGAAGTCGGTCGGCTCGTCGGGCTCGACGCCGAGGTGCCACGACGGCTTGTTTACTACGAGCAGATGGGTCCCGCCGAGCCGGACGAAGTCCTTGACGGCGTCGACCCCGCGACCGTGACGCGGATCGAGGTGGAGATGATTGTCGAGCACCGGCGTGTCGAGGTCGTCGGTCATGTACAGAGAAGGGGCCGGACGACGCTTATAAACAACGGCCGCGGGTCTCAGAGAGCGATTCGAAAGGGATTACCCGGACCTCATAGTCACGGGGATACCGGGAACCGTGAGGATCCGCTCGTCACTCGATTTCGATCTCGGTTCGCTCACCCGAGGACCGAGTCGAGCGGTCGTAATCCGTCGTGAGATCTTCCAACACCAGTTTGAAATTGCGCTTGTTGGCCTTCCAGACGATATCAAAGGCATCACCGACGATTGGGATTGTTCCCACGGCCACATCCAAGGAGATATTCGCGATCATTCTGAGCAGCGTTGTGTAGGACACACCGAGACGGGCCGACTCAACCACGATGTACAGCGAGACTCCGCCGCTGAGTACGTCTCCTGCCCCTGGGAGAATACCGAGCACTGGATCGATACCGATACGATAGCCGATTCCCGGAACGCGGATGCCCTCATCGAGAACGTACGCCACGAGTTGTATACGCTTGACCGCTGCCCGGTCAACCGACTTCGGTAGGTGCTCTATCCGTTCGTTGAACTCGGTCAGAAACTCGCTTTTCTGTCCTCCCGTCATAGATTACGTATAGTTTCCTGCCAGATAACCTTGATGTCCCCAATAGCGGCTACGTTCCGGAGCCGTCCCCATCACCGTCGCGGCCGGTAACTTTCCGAATGCACGAGGAGCCGAAGGGGCCGAGTTCGCCGGCGTCCAGCTTCACGAAGTGGCCGGTCGTGATCGTCGTCCCGCAGCGACGGCACTCGAACTCCCCTTCGCGCTGGACCACCTGACGCTCGTAGTTCACGTACGTCCCGCCGCGCTGGACCCGAAGGCGGGCGTTCTCGCGCTCGATGACGCCGCGCTTCTCGGCGGCGTCGAGGATATCGCGGGTGAGCGAGGGGCTCGTCGTCACCGTCTCGATCCGGTCGATCGCGTCCGGCAGCGCCAGCTCCTCGTGTTCGAGATGAGCCAGCAGCTCGACGCCGAGCTCCAGCTTTTCCTCGCGCGAGGGCGGATCGCTCACGCCCGGCGAAACGACGCGGACCGTCTTAAGTCGGCCGGGAGGGAGCCGGAACAGCACCCAGAATCGGCGAGTGCGCCCCGCGATGTAGTAAGACAGTTACCACGGGGGACGCTGGAGACCGTATGGACGTACTCGAGGTCGCGGCGCGGGCGACCGGGACGGGGCCGGTGTGCGACGCGTGTCTCGGCCGGCTCGTCGCCGACCGGAGCTTCGGGCTGTCGAACGCCGAGCGCGGGTCGGCGCTGCGGACCAGTCTTGCGCTCCGCGACGACGAGGACTACGAGCCGGTCGAGACGGCAGACTGCTGGGTGTGTGAGGGGCGCTGCACCGAGTTCGACGAATGGGCCGAGCGGGCCGCCGAGGCGGTTGAGGACGTGGAGTTCGCCACCTACAACGTCGGCACCCGTCCCCCGCCGCTGATCGAGGAGAACGAGGCGCTGCTCCGCGAGGAAGCCGGGCTCGACGACGACGCGGGCGAGCCGTTCAAGTCGGAGTTCAACCGCGAAGTCGGGAAGCGGTTCGGCCGGCTCACGGAGACGGAGGTGTCGTTCGACCGCCCGGACGTGCAGTTCACGATCGACCTCGCCGAAGACGAGATCGACGCGAAGGTGAACTCCACGTTTGTGTACGGCCGGTATCGAAAACTGGAACGGGACATCCCGCAGACCGAGTGGCCCTGCCGCGAGTGCAAGGGCTCGGGGCGACAGGGCGCGGACCCCTGTGATCACTGTGGCGGCTCCGGCTACCTCTACGACGACAGCGTCGAGGAGTACACCGCGCCCGTCGTCGAGGACGTGATGGACGGCACCGAGGCGACGTTCCACGGCGCGGGCCGGGAGGACGTGGACGCCTTGATGCTCGGAACCGGGCGCCCGTTCGTGATCGAAGTCGAGGAGCCGCGCCGCCGCCGGGTCGACACCGATCGCCTGCAGGCCGACATCAACGCCTTCGCCGACGGCGCCGTGGAGGTCGAGGGGCTCCGGCTCGCGACCTACGACATGGTCGAACGCGTGAAGGAACACGACGCTGCGAAGCGCTACCGCGCCGAGGTAGCCTTCGACGCCGACGTGGACGCCGACGCCCTCGCGGCCGCGGTCGAAGAGCTTGAGGGGACGACTGTCGAGCAGTACACCCCGAACCGGGTCGACCACCGCCGGGCGAGCATCACCCGCGAGCGCGACGTGTACGAGGCGACCGCCGAACTCGACGACGCCCGCCACGCGATCGTGGAGATTCACGGCGAAGGTGGGCTCTACATCAAAGAGCTGATCTCCGGCGACGAGGGCCGGACGGAGCCGAGCCTCGCAGGCCTGCTCGGCGTCGGCGCCGAGGTCACCGCGCTCGACGTGGTCGCCGTCGAGGGCGAAGACGAGCCGTTCGAGCGCGAGGAGTTCTTCCGGGAGTGACGGTCCGGGAGTGACGGCGCCGACCTCGGGCGCGGGACCAACGGGATTTATCAGACGTACGTCTGACGATAGGGCATGAACGGGAGCGACGCCGACAACGGAGGCGGCGGAGCGACGGACTCGGGCACCGACGGGGAACCGAGTTCTGGAGAGGGGGGTACTGAAACACCGCTATCCGACGGTTCGGGCGTCGACACCGCTGGCGAGGAGCCCCCACACGTCGGCGAACCCATCATCGAACCGGCCGTGGCGGAGGCGGCCGCGGCGGCGTCGACTGCGGCCGATGCGACGCTCGAAGGGGCCGACCGCGCGACGCGCCCGGACCGCGTCTCCTCGGTCCTCGTCGCTGTCGGCCCCGGACCGCACTCGGGGGCGACCGTCGACGTGGCGCGGGAGATTGCGGACGCGACCGACGCGTGGCTCGAACTCTTCCACGTCGTCCCCTCGGACGCCGCGCTTGCGGACGGGTCGGCGGGGGCGGACAGAAGCGACGCCGAGAACGATATCGAGACCACAGAGTCCGGAGACGGCGAGCGTGACGACTACGCCACAGCCGGTGAGCGACTGCTCGACGCTGCTCGCGACCGCCTCGGTGGGTTCGACCGAGTCGATCGCTGGCTCGTCGAGGACCGGTCGGCCGCGGGTGCGATCGTCGAACAGTCCCCCTACTACGACCTCGTGGTCGTCGGCGCCCCCACGACCGGCACCGTCGGCCGATTCGTGTTCGGCTCCACGACCGACACCGTGGTCGACGACGCCGAGGTTCCCGTGGTCGTCGTCGAGGCGGACGGCTCAACTGCACTCAACGCGGAGTAGGACGTTCAGTCGGTCGGCTCCCGTTTTCTCCCCCTGTTCTCGCTGCATGCTACCAATTCTTGATCCGGCGACAGCGTTATACCGATGTACATACTTGTACATTACAACGCGAAACACTACATCGGTGTACACAATGAATATCAACGACACGGTCGAACGCGTGACGGACGGGGCGGACCTGACGGTCGACGAGGCGCGCGAGGCCGCGCGGCTCGTCTTCGAGGAGGCAACTGAGGCGCAGATCGGCGCCTTGCTCGCCGCGCTCCGCGCGAAGGGGGAGACCGAGGCGGAGATCGCGGGGTTCGCACAGGGGATGCGCGACGCCGCCCGGACGATCGAGCCCGACCGGGAGCCGCTCGTCGACACTTGCGGGACCGGCGGCGACGACTACGACACAATCAACGTCTCGACGACCGCCGCGATCGTCGCGGCGGGCGCGGGCGTCCCGATCGCCAAGCACGGCAACTACTCGGTGTCCTCCTCGTCGGGAAGCGCCGACGTGCTGGAGGTCGCGGGCGCCGACGTGGAGGCCGAGCCGCCGGCGGTCGAGGAAGCGATCGAGACCGACGGGATCGGGTTCATGCTCGCGCCCGTCTTCCACCCGGCGATGAAGGCCGTCATCGGCCCGCGCAAGGAACTCGGGATGCGGACGATCTTCAACGTGCTCGGCCCGCTTACCAACCCCGCCGGCGCCGACGCGCAGGTACTCGGCGTGTACGACCCCGACCTCGTCGGGACGATCGCGCGGTCGCTCGCGCACATGCCCGTCGAACACGCCTTGGTCGTCCACGGCGCGGGGATGGACGAGATCGGGATCCACGACGAGACGGTCGCCGCCGAGGTCGACGGCGACGAGGTGCGGGAGTTCACGATCGCACCCGAGGATCTGGGCCTCGATCGCGCCCCGATCGAGGCGGTTTCTGGCGGGACGCCAGAGGAGAACGCGGCCGACCTCCGCGGGATCGTCGACGGCTCCGTCACCGGTCCCAAGCGCGACCTCATTCTGGCGAACGCGGGCGCGGCAATCTACGTCGCCGGCGAGACCGACACGCTCGCGGCGGGCGTCGAGCGCGCGGCCGAGGCGATCGACTCCGGCGCGGCCGCGACGAAGTTCGCTGCGCTTTGTGGTGACGACGAGGCAGTCGAGGGCGACGGCGAGGCGGCCTCTACCGACTCCGCGGCCGCCTCGACGACCGCCGGCCCGGAGGACGACGACTGATGGCGCGGGTGAAGATCTGCGGGCTGACGCGGGGAGCCGACCTCCGCGCCGCGATCGACGCCGGCGCCGACGCGGTGGGCGTCATCTCCGAGGTCCCGGTCGACTCCCCCCGCGAGGTCGACCCGGCGACGGCGGCGGAGCTACTCGCGGATGTACCGCCGTTCGTCACCGCGACGCTCGTCACGATGCCCGACTCCGCCGAGCGCGCGGTCGAGCTCCTACGGACGATCTGTCCGGACGCCATCCAGCTTCACGGCGAGTGGACGCCCGACGAGATCCGGTTCATCCGCGCGGAGACGGAGCGGAAGGTGTTACTCGCGGTCGACGCCGACGACCCGGCGCGGGCCGAGGAGTTCGATCGGGTCGCCGACGCGCTCGTGATCGACTCGACCGACGACTCCGGCGCGGGCGGCACCGGCGAGACCCACGACTGGGAACGAGCCGGCGACCTCGCCGACCGACTCACCTCGCCGGTGGTCCTCGCCGGCGGACTCACGGCCGACAACGTCGCCGAAGCGGTTCGCGCCGCCGATCCGTTCGCGGTCGACGTGGCCTCGGGCGTCGAACTCACCGACGGGCGAAAGGACCACAACGCGGTGGCCCGCTTCGTGGCGAACGCGGGGCGGGAGATGGAGTTGGCATGACCGAGTCGGCGACTCCGATCGATCGCTCGAAGGCCGAGTTCGTCGACCTCGCGGCCGACGCCGAGAAGCCGGCCGTGGTCCGCGCGTCCGCGTCGCTCGACGCCGACGTGACCCCGCTGGCGGCGTACGCGACGCTGGTCGGCGAGGGTCCGTACGGGTTCCTCTTGGAGTCCGGCGAGAAGGTCGCCTCCAGCGACCCCGACGGCGCGTTCACCGCCGACGGCGACGTCGACAAACACGCCCGGTACTCGTTCGTCGGCTACGACCCCGAGGCGATCGTCTCGGTCCACCCGGACCGGACGGACGTGACTCGGCTCGGCCCGGCGGCGGAGTTCGTCGGAGACGAGTCTGACGGCGATCTGGGTCCCGACGCCGGCGACGCGATCGATCGAATCCGGGCGGCGTTCCCGGACGTGAGCCTGCGCGGCTTCCCGGATACCGACCGACAGATCCTCTCGGGCGGCTTCGTCGGCTTCCTCGCGTACGAGGCCGTCTACGACCTCTGGTTGGAGGAGGTCGGCGTCAAGCGCCCCGAGACCGAGTTCCCGGACGCCGAGTTCGCGCTGACGACCCGGACCGTCGTTTTCGACGATAAGGAGGGGACCGTCGAACTCGTTTTCACCCCGATCGTCGGCGTCGACGACGACCCCGCGACCGTCTACGACGACCTCGTCGCTGAGGCGGAGCGGGTCGGCGCCGAGCTCCGGGACGCGTCCCCGCCGACGCCCGACGGGATCCGCGTGACCGACGAGTCCGCCGACCCCCGAGAGGCGTACGAGGAGGCGGTGCGGACCGCCAAACGGCACGTCCTTGACGGCGATATTTATCAGGGCGTGATCTCGCGGAGCCGCGAGCTCCGCGGCGAGGTCGACTCGCTCGGGCTGTACGCGGCACTGCGCGAGGTGAACCCCTCGCCGTACATGTACGTGCTGCGCCACGACGACCGCAGTATCGTCGGCGCGAGCCCCGAGACGCTGGTGTCGGTGCAAGGCGACCGTATCGTCTCGAACCCGATCGCGGGCACCTGTCCCCGGGGGGAGAGCCCGGTCGAGGACCGTCGGCTCGCCGGCGAGATGCTTGCGGACGGGAAGGAGCGCGCTGAACACACGATGCTCGTCGACCTCGCGCGCAACGACGTGCGGCGCGTCTCGGAGCCGGGCTCGATCCGCGTCGAGGAGTTCATGAACGTGTTGAAGTACAGTCACGTCCAGCACATCGAGTCGACCGTGACGGGGACGCTGGCGGGCGACGCCGACGCCTTCGACGCGACGCGCGCGACGTTCCCCGCGGGCACGCTCACCGGTGCGCCGAAAGTGCGCGCGATGGAGATCATCGAGGAGTTGGAGACGACCCCGCGGGAGGCGTACGGCGGCGGCGTCGGCTACTACGCGTGGACCGGCGACGCCGACTTCGCCATCGTGATCCGGACGGCGACGCTCGACGAGTCGCCGCCGGACGCGAGCGGTCCGGACGAGACCGCGGTGACCGTCCGCGCCGGTGCCGGGCTCGTCGCCGACTCCGACCCGGCCGCCGAGTACGAGGAGACCGAACAGAAGATGGACGGCGTGTTGACCGCGATCGACCGGATCCGGGAGGGCGGTGATGGCGACTCCCTCTCCTCCGACGACACCCTCCCCGCCGGCACGGAGGTCGACGAATGAAGGTCGTCGTCGTCGACAACTTCGACTCGTTCACGTACAACCTCGTCGAGTACATCTCTGACCAGCCGCTCGACGGCGAAGAGATTGCTGTCGAGGTGTTCAAGAACACGGCGTCGCTGGTGGAGATCCGGGACGCCGATCCGGACGCGATTCTCATCAGCCCCGGTCCCGGCCACCCGAAGAACGAGCGCGACGTGGGCGTGACGATGCCGGTGTTGCGCGACCTGTCTCCAGAGATTCCCACGCTCGGCGTCTGTCTCGGTCTCGAAGCCGCCGTCTACGAGTATGGGGGGACGGTCGGCCACGCGCCAGAGCCCATCCACGGGAAGGCGTTCCCCGTCGATCACGACGGTGAGGGCGTGTTCGTCGGGCTCGATCAGGGGTTCCGCGCCGGGCGCTACCACTCGCTGGCCGCCACCGAGGTCTCCGACGACTTCTCGGTGACCGCCACCACCGACCACGAGGGCGAGGAGATCGTGATGGGGATCCGCCACCGCGACCACCCGATCGAAGCGGTGCAGTTCCACCCCGAAAGCGTGTTGACCGCGGTCGGCCACGATCTGATCCGGAACTTCCTCGCCTCCGTTTAAAAGGGGCTTCGAGGGTCAGGCCGCTGTTACTCCGCGTCGTCGGTTTCTGTGTCGTCGGTCTCCACGTCGTCTCCCTCCTTCGTCCCGTTACCTCCTATCTCTCCCTCGACGTCGTCTCCGGCCTCCTCCGCGTCCTCCACGCCCCGTCCCGCGAGCCCGACGAGGTGGCCGATCTCGGGGAGGATCACCTCGTCGACGCCGATCCGGACCGCGTTCTCAGAGCCGGGCAGACAGAAGACGGGCGTGGCGGAGACGACCCCCGCGATCGCTCGCGAGCCGATCGTACGAGTCCCGATCTCCTCGTAGGAGAGCCGGCGGAACAGCTCGCCGAAGCCGGGGAGCGTCTTGGCGAACAGCCCTTTCACGGCCTCGGGAGTCACGTCGTCGGGCGTCACCCCCGTTCCGCCGGTGGTCACGACCGCGTCCGTGTCCTTCCGGCGCGCGAGCCGGTCGACGGTCCCCTGCACGCTGTCGTACTCGTCGGGGATCAGTTCGCGGACGACGGTCTCGTGGTCGGCGTCCTCGAACGCGGCGACGACGTGGTCGCCGGAGGGGTCCTCGTCGAGTGACCGCGAGGACGATACCGTGACGACCGCGATCGCGACCGAATCGGCGTCGTGGTCGTGGTGGTCGTGGTCGTCGTGAGTGGCGTCATGCTGGCCGTCGTGAGTGGCGTCATGCTGGCCGTTGTGATCGGACTCGTCGTGATGGTCGTGATCGTGACCGTCGCCGGCGTCGCTCATAGCCGATCGTTCGACGGGGACGGTCAAAACATCCGGCGGTATCGGCGGTCAGCGGAAGGCCGTGCGGTCAGCGATCCGGTTGCCTACGGCCAGTCGTCGCGCGACGACTTCTCGGGCGCCTCCTCCTCGTCCGGCTTGTCCGTCGCGAGGATCCACCCCGCGGCGTCGGCCGCGTCCTCGACGTGGAGGAACTCCCAGCCGGTTGCCTCGGCGAGCGCCTCGTCTTCCTCGTCGACGCCGACGAACACGTGTCGATCCGTGTCGAACTGCTGGGCGATGTTCTCTAAGCTCTCCTCGACGCCGCGCGGCCCCGAGAAGAAATCTTGGCGCACGCGGTGCTTACGGGTGAAGTTCGTGACGACGTAGGTCGGCTTCTCGCTGACGACGCCGACGTACTCCGTCCACTGCCGGGCGTTGTTGAACACGTCGTTGGGGTCCGCGAGGGCCTTCAACGCCTTCAGCTCGAACGCCAGCGTCATGTCGGTAGATCCGCCACTGTCCATGGATCGATGTTCTCGCGGCGGGCGAAAACAACTTCGCTTCTGGGCCATTCTCACCGTCTGCAAAGCGAGTGTCGGCGGTCAAGCGATCGTTGGCGGTCAACTCAGCGCGCGCGAACCTTGTAGTAATCGGTGAACTTCACCACGTCGCCGTCGTCGAGGTCCTCGGTCTCCGGTGCTGTTCGCGGCCGCCCGGCGATTTCGCTGACGGCCACCTGCGTCTCCTCGTCGAGCTCGTCGTAGTGGCGGACTCGCGCGTCCGCCGGGATCGTACCGGTGCGGCGGAGCCGCATGCGCCTGTTCGTCTCCCGAAGTGACATACGTTACCGTATAACACGGTAGATCGTGATAAATCTGTCGCCGACGCGGTGCGGACCGCAGCGAGACGCGCGATCTACCCCACGATCCATTCCGCCCGTCACCGATCCGATCGGGGGAGCGTGACCGTCACGACCGTCCCGCGGGGCGTCGCGTCGCGGACCGCCGCGTCGCCGCCCGACTGCTGGACCACCCAGTAGACGAGCCAGAGGCCGAGCCCGCTGCCGTGGTACAGGGCGTCGACGGCCTCGCCGGTCTCTAACACGTCTCGGTTCATCCCGGTTAGCCCCGGTCCGTCGTCCGTGATGGTGACCGTGACCGTATCCTCAGCCGCGGTGACCGTGATCTCGACGGTCGGCGACTCGCGGTCGTGGTGGACGATCGCGTTCCGGACCAGTTCGTCTATCGCCCGGTCGATCCATGTTGTCGCCGACGCGTGGACTGTCCCGTCCGGAGTCGACACGGTCACCGATGCCTCGGGGAACGCGTCGGCGATCTCGGCCGCGACCGCCTCGACCGCTCGTGCGACGTCGACCGGCTCGGTCTCCGGTGGATCGCTCAACACCTCGGTGATCTGGTGGACCTTCTCGCTCGTCGACAGCAGTGCCTCGGCCCGCGCGGCGATGTCGGCGGCGCCCGCTGCGACCGAGTCGACGTCTCCGGCTGCCGCACCCTCGTCCGCGGCTGCCTCACGCTCTCCCGCTGTGTCGGCTATCTGCTGCGCCCGGCCGCGGACGACGGTCATCGCGTTCCGGAGGTTGTGCTGGAGGACGCGGTCTACGACCCGAAGCTGGTGCGCGCGATTCTCGCTGTCCGTCACGTCGCGGAGGACTCCGACGACG
>Ga0208138_100082_pt1 | contig 71552 bp, 71 predicted proteins | sample AntRauMetaRauer3_FD_184786 | JGI IMG/M metagenome (GOLD analysis project Ga0208138, IMG submission 184786) | Saline lake microbial communities from Rauer Lake, Antarctica, in enrichment culture - Antartic Rauer Lake 3 Metagenome Rauer3 (SPAdes)... ... | reverse complement strand
CATGCAGGGAGGGTGCGCCAGGAGGGACAAAACCCTTGCCGCCGACGCTCACTCCCAGTAGTCGACGGTGGCGTCCCGGTCGTAGTACCCGTGCAGCGAGCGCTCGCCGCGGCCGCCGGGCGCCGCGCCAGCGAACACGCCGATCTTGTCCATCTCGGGGTAGACGGTGACGTCCGGGTCGTTCATCGTGGAGACGGCGAGGTAGCGCAGCGGCGCCTCGGAGTCGTTGACGACGCGGTGGCCACCGGACTCGTCCGGCGGGAAGACGGCGAAGTGGCCGGCCTCGATGGCGTGCTCGTCGCCGTCGAGGACGAGCAAGCCCTCGCCCGCGAGGACGTAGACGGCCTCCTCGTTGCCGGTGTGGTAGTGGTACGGCCAGGCCCGTTCGCCGGGCGGGAGTTCGTAGAGGCTGGCGCCCAGGTCGTCGCCGTCGGCGGCCTCGCCGAGTTGCTTGCGGCGGAAGCGGGCGTCGCCCTCGTCGGTCTCGGACCAGTCCAGGTCGGATTCGTGTACGAGCGGCACGAGCGGAGAGACACCGGCTGGCGGGGAAAGCGTTACTCCGACCACTCGGCGTCCGCGAGCGTGCGCTGGACGGCCTCCTCGCCGACGGCGGCCGCGAGCGTGCGGAAGCCGGCGCGCTCGGCGCGGTCCTCGGCGTCCGCGACGAGCCGCGAGACGATGAACTCCGGCGTGGACTTCCCGACGGTGTCGAACCTGGGCTGGTAGTCCACGAGCAGGCCGAGGTCGCTGTCCAGGCCCTCCGCGAAGATGCCGTCGAGGCGGGCGGCGTCGGGCAGCGGTTCGAGGTCGTTGGCGAGGTGCGTGACGAACACGCCGAGGGCGTCCTCGTCGACGGTGAGCGTGACGAGGCCGTGCAGCAGGTCGGCGGCGCTGCCGGGTTCGGTGATGGCCTCGAACTCGTCGACGAGCATCAGCGTGCGCTCGCCCGTCGACAGGGGCGGGACGACGGAGTTCAGGGTGGCTTCCAGCACGCCGGCGTTGAACGAGGCGTGCCGCCGGTGGAAGACCACCGAGTCGATGTGGCCGACCTGGGCGCGCGCGGCGGGAACCGGGAGGCCCATCCTGGCGAGCAGCGCGACCTGGCAGAGCGTCTCCAGCAGCGTCGTCTTCCCGCCGGAGTTCGCGCCCGTCAGGACCGTCACCTGGTCGCCCGTGGGCGCGCCGTCGAGCCCGTGGTCGCCGACGGCGTACGTGACCGGCTGGACGTCCTCGCCGTCGGCCTCCAGCGCGACGTTCCGGGCGTCCTCGACGGCGAGCGCGTCCCCGTCCACGAACTCGGGACGGGCGAGGTCGTGGGCGTCCGCGAACCGCGCCAGCGAGAGGTGGAACGCGAGGTCGCTGACGGCGCCGACGGCCGCCTCGACCGCATCGCGGGCGGCCGAGAGGTCACCGCGGAGGTCGGCCTCCACGTCGAGTTCGCGGTCCTCGGCGCGCTCCCGGACGTCCGCCGCGAGGTCCCGGAGTGTCGTGCTCACGAAGTCCGCGGCGTCGGCGGCGTCGGGCGCCATCGCGTCCCTGACCAGCCGGGATTCGACGTTCGCTTCGTCGGCGACGTACTGGACGAACGCGGTGCGGAACTCCTCCGTGCCCTCGACGCCCTCCGAGCGCACCGCCTCGAGCACGTCGAACGTGTCGCGTTCGAGCGCGGAGAGCGTCTCGGCGCGCTCCCGGAGCCGGTCGAGTTTCGCGTCCGCGCCCTCCCGGACGCCGTCGCCGTCGAGGTACTGGAGGGCGTCGGCGGCCTCCTCCAGGGCCTCGCGGTCGAGGCTCGCGATGGACGCGAAGATGCCGCCCGTGGCGCCGGCGTCGCGCAGCGCGAGCGCGGTCTGCACGGCCGCACGGCGGCTGTCGCCGTCGTGCTCCGCGAACACCGAGAGGACGGTCTCGCGGGTGTCGTCGTCGAGCCCTCGCCAGGTGTCGCGCGCGGCCTCGACGCGGTCCAGGCGCTCGGTCATCTCGCCGCGGTCGGTGAGCGGCGTGAGGACGCGGATGCGGTCGCCTGCGTGGCGCGTGACCGCGTGCTCGGCCGCGAGGCTCACGAGGTCCTTGTACACCTCGCGGGCGTCGTCGGTCGCGAGCGCGTCCAGCCCCTCACCGCCGTTCGCGCGCCGCAGGATGCGGGTCGCTCGGCCGCGTGGGATGCCGGCGTCCACGAGCGCGCGGACGTCGGCGGACTCGATGGCGTCGACGGCCTCGGCGGTCCCCAGCTCGGTCTCCAGGCGCTCGGCCGTCTTCGGGCCGACCCCCCAGTACGCTTCGAGTCGCATACGGCGTGTTGGACAGTGACGCGACTAAGCGTTAGTGGATTCCGCGAGCCGGCGGACGGCAGCCGCCTCCGGAATCGCGCCCAGTCCGCCAGTCTCCGTGGTGGCGAGCGCGCCAGCGGCGGACGCGAACGCCAGCACCTCGCGGAGGTCGTCGGCGAACAGGCCGGGTTCGAACCGCGAGAGTGCGCCGGCACAGAAGGCGTCGCCCGCGCCCGTCGTGTCCGTCACGTCCACGTCGAAAGCGGGCAGCAAGTGCGCGACGCGCTCGTCGGCGGCGGTGGCGTCGCTGACGACCGTCGCGCCGGCCGGCCCGCGAGTGAGGAACACCGTCGACGGGCTGCCGGCGAGCAGGTCGGCGGCCGCCGCCTTTGGGTCGTGGCGACCGAGTTCGGCGAGGCCGAGGGGCGCGAGGTCGTCGGCGCTACAGCACACCACGTCGGCGAGCGCGAGCGCGTCCCGGAGCGCGCCCTCGGCGTCCTCGGGGTCCTGCCAGAGTGCCGGCCGGTAGTTCGGGTCGAGAGAGACGACGCAGCCCGCGTCACCAGCGCGCCGCGCGAGGTCGAGGGTGGCCTCCCGGCCCGCGGGGTTCGCGAGCGCGACGCCGCCGACGTGCACGCAGTCGACGTCCGCGAGCGCGCCGTCCGGGACGGTTCCGGTCTCGAACGCGAGCGTGGCGGTGTCGCGCTCGTAGAACGAGAACGAGCGGTCGCCGTCCGGCGTCGGGGAGACGACGGCGAGCGCGGTCGGCGCGTCCCCCCGGACGACGAACTCACCGGGGAGGTCGCAGCCAGCGAGCGCGTCCGCGAGGAACTCACCGAACGGGTCGTCGCCGAGACGCGTCCAGAAGGTGGGCGGGTCACCGAGCGCGGCGAGACCGGCGGCGACGTTCGCGGGCGCGCCGCCTGGTCGGTGGACGAACCCCGCGACGTCGGCGAGGTTGCCGTCGCCGTCGGGGAACAGGTCGACGAGTGTCTCGCCGGCGACGAGGGTTCGGTCGGTACGCACGCCTCCGCCGACGGCGCCCTCGTACTTAACCTTCGGCGAGCGCGCCCGACGTCGACCGGCCCGGGTGGCGGCCGGAGACCGACGCGTTATTTCCCGTCGTCTGCCAACTCGGAGTCGATGAGCTTCGATATCACTGCCGCTCGCGTCGCCCACGTCGTGTTCGGGGCGGCGTGGACCGGGAGCACGCTCGCCGTCGCGCTGTTCGTCGTGCCCGCCGCCCGCCGCGGCGTGCTCGCCGCCGCGCCCGTCGGGTGGATCGCCGACCGCTTCGCGAAGCTGAGTGTCGCGAGCGTGGTCGTCATGTTGCTGACCGGCGGCCACCTCGCCGGCAACCTCTACACGTTCGAGGCGCTCGCGAACTCCTCGCGGGGCCACCTCGTCGTCGGAATGACCGGGCTCTGGCTGGTGCTAGCGGGGCTCGCGCACGTCGCGACGAGTCGACTCACCGGCGGGCGCGACGTCCAGACCGCGGCCGACGACGCGACGCCGTGGTTCGCCGCCGCGAGCGCCGTCAGCGTCGCGCTACTCGTGCTCGCCGGCCTGCTCTGAGGCGGCCGCCGTCCGCGCAATCGGTGGGCATAACAGCCGCCGTCCCGTTCCCGTCGGGCATGGACGCGGCGCTCGGCCCCCCGGACGCGATGGCCGACAGCGAGGGCGACCTGACGCCGATGATGAGCCAGTACTTCGAGCTCACGCGGCGCTACGACGACGCCCTCGTCCTCTTCCAGGTGGGGGACTTCTACGAGCTGTTCTGCGAGGCCGCCGAGTCGGCGGCCCGCATCTGCGAGGTGACGCTGACCGCCCGCGAGGACTCGACGGGCCGCTACCCGATGGCGGGCGTCCCCATCGACAACGCCGAGCCGTACATCGAGGACCTGCTGGACGCCGGCTACCGGGTGGCGGTCGCCGACCAGGTCCAGGACCCCGACGAGGTGACGGGCGTGGTGGACCGCGCCGTCACCCGAATCATCACCCCGGGCACCATCACGGAGGACGAACTGCTCGCGGGCGCGGACAACAACTTCGTCGCCGCGCTCGCTGGTGACGCGGGTGGCGGCTTCGGCCTCGCGCTGCTCGACGTCTCGACCGGGGACTTCTACGCGACGAGTCTCGACGACGAGACCCGGGTCCGGGACGAACTCGGGCGGTTCGCGCCCGCCGAACTCGTGACCGGGCCCGGGGTCGCCAGGGCCCGATTCGAGGACGAGGTGTTCGTCGCCGAGTACGACGACACCGCCTTCGAGCACGCGAGCGCGAGAGAGCGCGTCGCCTCCTACTTCGGGAGCGTGGACGCGCTCGCCGCCGACGCCGAGGTTCGGGCCTGCGGCGCGCTGCTGTCGTACGCCGAGTACACGCGGGGCGGGGAGGGCCACCAGCGACTGGAGTACCTGAACCACGTGACCCGGTACGACCCCCGGGAGTATCTCCAGATGGACGCCGTCGCGCTGCGCAGCCTCGAACTGTTCGAGCAGCGCAGCGTTCACGGCGCGAAGGGCACCGCGCTCGTGGACGTGCTCGACGAGACGGCGTGCGCGCTCGGCCGCCGCGAACTCACGGACTGGCTGCGCCGGCCGCTCGTCGACCGGGAGGCCATCGAGGCGCGCCACGACGCCGTCGGCGAACTCGTCGGCGACCCCCTCACGCGCGAGGAACTCCACGAGCACCTCCGGGACGTCTACGACCTCGAACGGCTCGTCTCCCGGGTGTCTCGGGGGCGCGCGAACGCCCGCGACCTGCGCTCGCTGAAGGACACCCTCGACGTCGTGCCCGAAGTGCGGGGGCTGCTGGCGGACGCCGACTGCGAGAAGCTCCAGAGCTTGCGGGCCGACCTGGACGACCTGCCCGAGATTCGCGACCTGCTGGACTCCGCCATCGTCCCGGACCCGCCCCAGGAACTCACCGAGGGCGGCGTCATCCGGGACGGCTACGACGAGACACTGGACGACCTCCGGGAGACCGAGCGCTCCGGGAAGGCGTGGGTCGACGACCTCGAAGCGCAGGAGCGCGAGCGCACCGGCGTCGACTCGCTGAAGGTCGGGAACAACGCCGTCCACGGCTACTACATCGAGGTGACGAAGCCGAACGTGGACGCCGTCCCCGACGAGTACCAGCGCCGGCAGACCCTGAAGAACGCCGAGCGCTACGTCACGCCCGACCTCAAGGAGCGCGAGGAGGAGATCGTGCGCGCCGAGCAGCGCGCCCAGGACCTCGAGTACGACCTCTTCTGCGAGGTCCGAGACACCGTCGCCGCCGAGGCCGAGCGGATGCAGGACGTGGCCCAGGCGCTCGCCGCGCTGGACGCGCTCGCGGCGTTCGCCACCGTCGCGGCCGCCCACGACTACGCCCGGCCCGAGATGGGCGGCGACGGCATCCACGTCGAGGGCGGCCGCCACCCGGTCGTCGAGCGCACCGAACCCGGGTTCGTGCCGAACGACACCGACCTGGACGACGACCGCCGCGTCGCGGTCGTCACCGGCCCGAACATGAGCGGGAAGTCGACGTACATGCGTCAGGTCGCGCTCGTCGTGCTCCTCGCGCAGGCCGGGAGCTTCGTCCCCGCCGCAGACGCCCGCCTCCGGGTCGTCGACCGCATCTTCACCCGCGTCGGGGCGAGCGACGACATCGCGGGCGGCCGGTCGACGTTCATGGTGGAGATGACCGAACTCGCGTCGATTCTCCGGGCCGCCACGGAGGACTCCCTCGTGCTCCTCGACGAAGTGGGGCGGGGAACCTCGACGACCGACGGCCTCGCCATCGCGCGTGCCGTCACCGAGTACGTCCACGACGAGGTCGGCGCCACGACGCTGTTCGCCACCCACCACCACGAACTCACGGCCGACGCCGAGCGCCTGCCGGACGCCGTGAACCTCCACTTCGCGGCGACCCGGGAACCCGAGGGCGTGAGCTTCGAGCACCGGGTGCAGGCGGGCGCCGCGACGGCCTCCTACGGCGTGGAGGTCGCCAGGACGGCGGGCGTCCCCGACGACGTGGTGGACCGCGCTCGGGAGTTCCTCGACGCTCCGGAGCCAGCGGTCGACGGCTCCAGCGAGGCGGGGGCGTCGGCCGACGAGACCCCCCGGAACGACGAGAGCGGCGGGTCGGCCGACGACCTCGCCGAGCGGCTGGCCGACGTGAACGTCGCGGAGTTGACGCCGGTCGAGGCGCTGAACGTCCTCAACGACCTGAAGCGGGACTCCTAACCGGGGCTCCCCACCGGTTCAGCGGCAGTATGGACGAGCCTACTGTCGGTTTGACCGGCACTAGGCAACCAAAGCGACGCCCGGCTTTTTCCGGCTCGTCGCCCACACTCTCACTCCCCGACTGGGGTCGACGGTGAACCACAGACCACCGACGACCGGCCAGTGTGGGCGACTGACTGTCTGCTCTCGCAGCGACGCCACCGCGGACACACCCCGATTCACGACCACTACACGACGATGAACCGACGAACGTTCCTCCGCACGACCGGTCTCGCGGCAGCGAGCGTTGGAGTCGCCGGCTGCACCGGAGACGGAGGCGGCGACGGCGCCAGCGGGGCTGACGTCTCCGCGTCCGTCGTCCGGAACGCCCCCGAGAACCCGGCCCCGGCCGCGGACGCCGTCGGGCCGGTGACACACCAGGAGTCCGATGTCCTGCTCCTGGAGAACCTGCTCTTCCAGCGCGCCGGCGAGAAGGGACTGGTCGTGGCGGGCGACGCGACGAACGACGGCGACCGGCCGTTCGAGGAGCTCGCCGTCGAGGTGACGCTGTACGACCAGAACGACGCCGGCGACGACATCCTCGACTCGGTGACCGAACGGGCGGAACACGACCGACTCGACGCCGGCGACACCTGGCAGTGGGCCGCGACGTTCGACGACGAGCCGGCGTTCGAGATCGACCGCTACTCGGTCGAGTCGACCGCCGACTACGTCGACGAGACCGAGCAAGACGGGTAGGCGTCGCCCGCAATCACGAGACGTCGGAGAACGTCAGCCCGCTCTCGGCGAGCAGCCGCCGGGTCTTCTCCGTCACGCCGGGCGCGACCAGGATGCCGCGCACCGTCGCGTCGGCGTGGAGGTCTCGGCGGAGCGCGGTCACGTACCGCTCAAGCTGGGAGGCCGCCGACGGACCCGCGCGGCCGTTCTTCAGTTCGACGGCGACGACGTTCCCGTCGGCGTCCCGGCCGTAGACGTCGACGCGGCCCGCCGGCGTCTCGCGCTCCGTGGCGAGCGGGCGGAAGCCGGGTTCGACGAGGTCGGGGTTCGCGAGCACGCGCTCCTTGAGGTCGGACTCGGTGCCCGAGACGGTGGCGTCCGCGCTCGCGGGGTCGAAGGCCGTCGCGGCGTGGACCGCCGAGAACCGCACCCGGAGCGCGTCCGCGGCGCCGCCGTCGCTCTTGACGACGAGGCGGTCGTCGCTCGCGTGCCCGCTGGCACGTTCAACCTCGACGGCGACAGCGCCCCCCGATGCCCACGCGTCCGGGTCGCGGCCCGACTCGCCGTGCACGAGCAGCGTGTCGTCGGGCTTCCAGAGCAGCTGGCGGACGCCCTCGGGGAGCCGGCGCTCGGCCCGGCCAGTGAACCGCACCCTGCACGCGCCGACGACTGAGACCGCGAGGCCGTCGCTTGCCGCGTCGCTGGCGAAGGCGGCGGCAGCGTCGAGGTCCGGGTCGGCGAGCGTGCGCGTCACGGCGTTCCGTTGGGTTGCGGCGCGCAAAAGCGACCGGGTGTGCTCGCCTCGCAGCCCCGGCTTCGTTCGTCGCTCGCCGTCGCTGTCAGCCGCCCGACACTCGTTTAAGTGGTTCTGGCGACAAGCAGTAGATACGAACGGCGACGCGCCGCATTCTGCGGGAGACTGACCCCGGAGCGACGGCTCCCGGCACGCACCCCCGGAGGCGGCGCGCTCTTCTGGCGGGCCCCCGTATCGGCGGGCGTGACCGACACCATCACCATCTACTCGGACTACGTCTGTCCGTTCTGCTACCTCGGCCGGCGGTCCCTGGACGACTACCAGGAGACCCGAGAGGACGACGAGGCCCTCGACATCGACTGGCAGCCCTTCGACCTGCGAAGCCGCCAGCGCCGCCCGGACGGCACGCTCGACGACAGCGTCGCCTCCGGGAAGGACGAGGAGTACTACGCGGAGGCCCGCGAGAACGTCGAACGGCTCCGCGACGAGTACGGCGCCGACGAGATGAGCACCGACCTCGTCGGAGACGTCGACGGCTTCCTCGCGCAGGTGGCGTCCCTCTACGTCCGCGAGGAGCACCCCGAGCAGTGGCTCGCCTTCGACGAAGCCATCTTCGCGGCGCTCTGGGAGGACGAGCGCGACGTCGGCGACCGGGACGTGCTCGCGGACATCGCCGGGAACGTCGGTCTCGACGCCGAGGAGGTCCGCGAGGTCGTCGACGACGAGGAGTGGCGCGACCGCCTGCGCGACGAGTTCGCGGACGCCCGCGAGTTCGGCGTCACGGGCGTGCCGACGTTCGTCTACGACGGCCACGGCGCCCGCGGCGCGGTCCCCCCGAGCCAGCTCGAACGACTGGTCGAGGGCATCTGAAGTCGGCGACTACTCTTCTTCGAGGAACTGGCGGGCGCCGGCCCGGAGGTAGCCGACGTCGGTGCCGGCGACGACGAAGTCCATCCCCCAGTCGTCGCGCCGCACCGCGACCTCGTCCGGGGTCGTCGCGAGCGTACCGGCCGGGACGTCCTCGTTCTCTGCAGCAGCCCTCACTGCCTCGATGGCCGCCTGGAACTCCGGGGAGTCGAACTCGCCGAAGACGCCGAGGCGCGCGGAGAGGTCGGCTGGCCCGACGAACAGCGCGTCCAGACCGTCGAGGGCCGCGATAGCGTCCACGTCGTCGACGGCACCCGGCGTCTCTATCTGGACCATCGTCGCGACGCGGTCGTTCGCCGTCTCGACGTACGCTGCGAGGTCGCTGCCGTAGCCGGACGCGCGGCCGCCCGCGACGCCCCGGACACCCTCGGGCGGGTAGTGGGCCGCCTGGACGGCGTCGCGGGCTTCCGCGACGGACTCGACCTGCGGGACGACGATGCCGGCGACCCCGAGGTCGAGGACGCGCCGGATCTCGGCGGCGTCCGAACTGCCGACGCGGACGACTGGGTCCGCGTCGCCGTCCGACGCCTCGACGGCGCGCACGCCGGCCGCGAGGTCCTCGATGGTGTTCTCGGAGTGTTCGCCGTCCAGCACGACGAAGTCGAAGTCCTCGGCGGCGAGGACGTCGGCGACCGCGGGGTGACCGATCGTCGTCCACGCCCCGACTGGTGCGTCGTCCGCGCGGAGCGCGGCGGCGAGTGAGCCTGCGTGCATGCTCGGAGCGTCTGCGGCCGGCAGCAAAGGCGTTCGCCCACCGGCAGCGGCCGCGAGGCGGCCTACGTCGGACTGCGGACCACCCCCGCAGTTCTTTAAGTGGTTCTGGCGACAAGGAGTAGATACGAGCGACGTACTGCGGTGTTCTGTCGTAGCTTCGCCCCGTAGCCCCGGCTTCGTCTCCCCAGCTGTTCCTGTCGCTGCGCCAATATCTCCTTTAAGTGGTTCTGGCGACAAGGAGTAGATACGAGCGGCGACGTGCGGTGTTCTGGTGATGTTCTCGACTCTGAGCCACTGGTCTGGACTGAGAGGAACGCCCGCTCCTCGACCGGCCCGGTAGCTCCAGCCCACCGACGTTCGTTTAAGTGATTCTGGCGATAACGGATAGATACGAGCGAGAATTCTCCCGGTAGCGACGCCCACTAGCGGCGTCGCCGGGCCGAGGGTTTATTCGGCGGAAGCACGGAAGAGGGCGTATGCCAGCAGACGCCGGCTCCTCCATCCGGTGGGACGACGGCGGCGAGCGTGCGGTCGACAACCGCACCGGTTCGGGGTCGCTCTCCCGGACTGAAGCGCGCCGCGACTCGACGGTCCGCCAGTGGGGCGTCGTGTCCCCGAGCGCCACCGTCATCGGGCGCGCGGAGTCCCCGGACGCCGACCTCTCGGAGAGCGTGCGGCAGCTGCACGACGAACGCCACCACGCGACCGAGGGCCACAGCGAGCGCGCCCACCGCCTCGACCGGCTGCGCACCACGCAGGCGCTCTGCAACGCCATCGGCGTGACGCCCTGGCAGCGCGACGTCACGCTCGGCGTGATGGACGAGATAGACCTGACGGCGTTCGGCAGCCAGCGCGCCATCGAGAAGGTCGCGCTCGTCGTCGTCCGGCACGTCGTCGACGTCGACCGCCGCGAGTACTTCGGGCTCGACGACCTCGACGGCGCGGAACTCACGCAGGGCCGCATGGAGGAGCTGTTCGAGCGGTACAAGCGCCACGACATCACGGACGAGCCGACGTTCCGGCGGCTCGCCGACCGCTACGAGCTCGACCAGACGAGCCTGAATCGGCTGCGCCGCGTGCTCACCGACCAGCTCGACGACGGGCTGCCGGCGTACGGCCGCAACCCCCACCGCGACCCCCACCTGCCGTCGCTCTCGGAGGAGTAGCGCTGCAGTCGACCGCTCTGTTCTCCGTCTACGTGTGCTCCGCGAGGAACGCCTCGATGGCGTCGCCGCCCTGGAACCCCTCGTCGAGGCGCGCGACCTCCTCGCCGTCCTCGACGAGGACGAGCGTGGGCGCGCTCCGGATTCCCCACTCGTCGACGAGGGTGACGTCGTCGCCGGGGTTGGCCATCGCCACCGTGACGCCAGTCTGTCGGGCGACGTTGCCGAGCACCGGCTCGATGGCGGCACAGATGGCACAGCCCTTCGTGTAGAACTCCACGAGGACGCGGTCGTGGCTGGCGAGCACGTCGTCGAGCTCGTCGCCGTCCGCGACCCGGATGGGTTTCTGGTGTTGTTGGTCGTTCATACACCCTCTAGGAGTCCGACACGCAAAAGGACTGCCGCGCCAGCGACCACCGCCGCCACGAGACCAGAGCGGCCGATGAGCGCTTCTCAGACCGTCTCTCGGCCGACGGCGGCGTCGGCGTCGAGTTCGAAGATGCGAAACGTCACCTCCGGTACGGCCTCGTCGAAGAGGTGGAACGGCCCGAACCACTCGTCGAGTGTCGCTTCGTCCGGCGTCTCGGTCTCCGCGAGTTCACCCCGGAGCAGCACGCTCCAGGAGTCGCCGTCCTCGTCGACGTCGTAGAACACGAGCGTCGCCGTCTCGGTCGCGTCGAGGTAGTCGAACTTCGTCTCGTCGCCGTGCTCGCTCAGCCGCACGAGTACGCGGCCGTCCCGGTAGTGCGTCGACACCGGGACCGCGTAGGCGTCGTCGCCGTCTGCGAGCGCGAGCACGCAGTGGTCGGCGCCCGCGAGGCGGTCCGTGACCGCGTCGTCGTCTAGGCCGGTCGTGTAGACGTAGGCCGCGTGCTCCATGTTGGAACAGACGGCCTCCAGCATCTTAGCCGTACGCGCCGACCAGCGGGGCTGCTGGGCGGCGTAGCGAGGGCGGAGCGAGAAACTGCGAGCGGCTCGCGGCCGCCGTCCGCTGTGGTCGCGTTACTCCTCCGTCTCTTCGTCGTCGGTCTGGAGGTCCTCGATCTCGTCGATGTAGGACTGGGACTCCTCGGCCTCCAGTTCGCGGTAGGTGCCGGTCTCGGCGTCCACGATGGCGACGCCGACGCCCTCGCCCTGGAGGGCGCCCTCGCGACCCTCGTTCAGGGCGCGCAGCGCGAGGGAGATGGCGCCGTCGACGTCCAGGTCGGTCTCGTACTCGTCCTCGAGGAACTCCTGGATGTCGCCGCGGTTCGAACCGATGGCGACGGCCTTCCACTCGTTAGACGTGCCGGAGGGGTCCGTCTCGAAGAGGCGGGGCTGGCCGTCCTCGACGCCCGCGATGAGGAGCGCGACACCGAACGGCCGCGCGCCGCCGACCTGCGTGTACTGCTGGATGTGGTCGGTGACCTCCTTCGTGAGCGTGCGGACGCCGATGGGCTCGTCGTAGCGCACGCGCTCGACCTGGGACTGCTGGCGTGCGAAGTCGATGAGCTGGCGGGCGTCGGCGACGTGGCCGGCGCTGGCGGCGCCGACGTGGTCGTCGACCTTGTGGAGCTTCTCGACGCTCGAGCCCTCCAGGAGCGGGGAGCGGGTGCGCTTGTCGACGACGAGGACGACGCCCTCGGGGGTGCGGACGCCGATGCTCGCCGTCCCTCGCTTCACCGCCTCGCGGGCGTACTCCACCTGATAGAGCCGGCCGTCGGGGGAGAAGATGGTGATTCCCCGGTCGTAGGCCTGCTGCTGGTTCTGACCCTGCATGGTTTCCTTGCCGTTCTGTTGTACCCCCCGACGTAAAGGGCTTTGACTTTCGGCAGGAGTGGGCTCGTTCGCGGGGCTGGAATGACAGCGGTAATTCCGACATAATCGAGTAATTCAGCCCTTAACAATGGGATTCAGGGGAAATTCGTTTACGCGTTCGTCCCTCACAGGACACGTTACCATGACACACGATAATCGCGGCCTCGGTCGACGAGACGTACTCAAGGGCGTCGGCGCCGCCGGCGTCGTCGCGACCGCCGGCTGCGTCGACCTCGGCGGGCTCGGCGGCGGCGGTGGCCCCTACGAAATCGGGATGGTGGACTCCCAGACCGGGTCGCTGTCCGCGTTCGGGGAGCGCAACCAGCGCGGCCGCGAGCTCGCGCTGTCGGCCGTCAACGACGTCGGCATCGGCGGCCGCGAGCTCTCCATCAGCGTCCAGGACTCCCAGAGCCAGCAACAGACGGGCGTCAGCGCTGCCCAGCAGCTCGTCAACCAGCAGGGCGTCCCGTTCCTCATCGGCGCGGTCGGCTCCGGGGTGTCCATCGCCATCTACCAGAGCGTCATCGAGGGCACCGACGTCGTCCAGCTCTCACAGAACTCCACGAGCCCGCAGCTCACGGATTTCCCCGGCCTCCTGCGGATGTCGCCGACCGGCCGCACGCAGTCGACGGCTCTCGCCGACATCATCACCCAGGACGGCGGCGGGTCCGTCGCCATCACCTGGATCAACAACGACTACGGCTCCGGCATCAAGGACGCGTTCGTCGACGCCTACGACGGCGACATCGTCTACAACTCCTCGCACGACCAGGGCCAGTCCTCGTACAGCAACGTCATCAGCCAGATGGCGAACACGGACGCGGACTCCTGGCTGTTCATCACCTACCAGCCGGAGTTCACGACGATGACCCAGGAGGCGTACAGCAGCGGCGTCACCGACCAGGCGACCTGGTACGGCGCCGACTCCGTTCAGGGCTCCGACGTCCTCGGCAACACGCCCGAGGGCAGCCTCGAGGGTATGAAGATCGTGCTGCCGTCGGCCGCCGTCGACCAGGAGAACTACCAGTCGTTCGCCTCGGAGTTCGAGGACGAGTACGGACGGACGCCGACCGCGTGGGCGGCGTACACGTACGACTGTGTGGTGACGGCCGCCCTCAGCATCCTGGCCGCCGAGGAGTTCACGGGCGCGGCGCTCGGCGACGTGGTGCGTGACGTCACCCGGCCGGAGGGCGAGGAGGTGCTCTCCTTCGAGGCCGCCAGCGAGATTCTCTCGGACGGCGGGAGCGCCAGCGACGTGGACTACCAGGGCGTCAGCGGACCCATCGACTTCGACGAGAACGGCGACCCGGTGGCGTACCTCCAGATACTCACCGTCCAGGACCACAACTACGAGTCGACGGGCTTCATCACGGGCGAGTAGTCCCAGACGCCCATGCTCGCCAGTCCCGTCGCCACCTGGAGCGGAGTCGTCGCCGGCGCGAGCGCGCCGGGAGTCGCACAGGGCGGGCTCGGCTACCTCCCGCAGCTGCTGAACTACCTCGCGAACGGTGTCGTGTTCTCGGCCATCATCGTGCTCGGCGGCATCGGCCTCTCCCTGGTCTACTCCATCGCGGACTTCGCGAACTTCGCGCACGGCGACACGATGACCGTCGGCGCGTACGCTGGCCTCCTGACGCTCGGCGCCGTCGGCTCCGCCGGCCCCCAGGTGTTCGCGCTGCCGCTGGGGTTCTACGCGGCGCTGCTGGCGGGCATCGCGGTCGCCGCGGTCGTCGCCGTCGCCACCCACTACCTCGTCTACGAGCCCCTGGACACGGACTCCATCGGCCTGCTCATCACGAGCATCGGCGTGGCGTTCGTCTACCGGGCGCTCATCCAGATCCAGTTCGGCAGGGGCTTCACGGAGTACGACATCGCCACGCTCCGACCCATCCCCTGGATAGAGGACCTCACAGGTATCACGGTCACCGAACACGAGGTCGCCATCGTACTCGTCGCGTCCGTACTCGTCACGGCGCTGCACGTCGTCCTCCAGTACACGACGCTCGGCCGAACGATGCGCGCGACCGCCGACAACGAGGCGCTCGCGAAGGTCTCGGGCATCCGCACCGAGCGCGTCATCACGTCGATGTGGGTCATCGGCGCGGGGCTCGCGGGCGCCGGCGGCGTGTTCCTCGGGCTGTACAACCAGCTCAGCCCCCGGATGGGGTTCAACCTCCTGCTGGTCATCTTCGCCGCCGTCATCCTCGGCGGCATCGGCAGCGTCTACGGCGCGATGCTCGGCGGCGTCGTCATCGGGATGGTGAACCGGCTGACGCCCGTGCTGACGGACTTCGGCATCCCCATCGAGCCGGCGTACGCCAACGCCATCGCGTTCGTCATCATGGTGCTCGTGTTGCTCGTGCGCCCGACCGGCATCGCCGGGGAGGGGGTGTCCTGAATGCCCGAGGACACCCGGTCCGCCTTCGAGGGCGGCGAGGACACCAGCCAGGAGCGCATCGAGTCCGCGACGAACGTCGTGCTCGCGGTGGCGGCACTCGGCCTGCTCGCCGGCGCGCTGTTCGGGCTCATCTCGCCGCGGTACCTCGTGTTCCTCGTGTCGCTGGCGGGCATGTACGCCCTGTTGAGCCTCGGGCTGAACGTCCAGTGGGGGTACGCCGGCCTCATCAACTTCAGCGTCGCCGCGTTCTTCGGGCTCGGCGCGTACGTCCCCGTCCTGCTGTCCGCGAGCGGCTCCCCCATCACGGACGCACTGCCGCCCATCGCGGGGCTGTTCGTCGCCGTCGTCGTGACCGTCCTGCTGGCGCTCGCCATCGGCATCCCGACGCTGAGCCTCCGCGAGGACTACCTCGCCATCGCCAGCCTCGGCCTCGCCGAAGTGGTGCGGCTCGTCGTCCGCAACCAGGAGAACTGGACCGGCGGCACGGGCGGCCTCGGCGGCATCCCCCTCTTCTTCGAGGGGGTACCCGTCCTCGGGACCCTGGCGAGAGACATCGGCACCGTCGACGTCGGCTTCTACACGCTCGGCTTCCAGTTCTGGAACAGCCTCCTGAACGCCGCGCTCGTCGGCGCGTTCGTGCTCGGGTCGTACCTCGTGCTGCGGCGCATGCACCGGTCGCCGTGGGGCCGCGTGCTGCGCACCATCCGCAGCGACGAGGACCTCGCCGAGGCCCTCGGGAAGAACACGTACGCGTTCCGGATGCAGGCGTTCGTGCTCGGGAGCGTCGTCGCGATGCTCGCCGGCGTCTACTACGCGTACTCGAACTACTACCTCACGCCCGACATCTTCGACCCCATCTACACGTTCTACGCGTGGATCGCAGTCATCCTCGGCGGCAGTGGCTCAAACCGCGGCGCGCTGTTCGGTGGCGTCGTCATCGTTACCATCGTGGAGGGGACGCGGTCGCTGGGCATCGGCGCGTCCTGGCGGCTGTTCGCCGTAGGCCTGCTCATCGTGCTCGTGATGCGGTTCCGGCCGCAGGGCGTGTTGCCGCCGCGGGACGAACTCATCTGGCCGAGCGCCCGCGGGGGTGAGGCCGATGAGTGAACGGGACACCGAACCGACGAGTGAACGCGACGCCGTGCTCCGCACCGAGAACCTCCGGAAGAAGTTCGGCGGCCTCACCGCCGCCGACGACGTGACGGTGGAGGTCGAGCGCGGCACCATCACTGGAATGATCGGGCCGAACGGCGCGGGGAAGTCGACATTCTTCAATCTCGTCTCCGGGTTCTACCAGCCCGACGGCGGCACCGTCGTCGTCAACGACACGGAGACGACCGTGATGGAGCCCCACGAGGTGACCGAACACGGGCTCGTGCGAACGTTCCAGACCCCCCGGAAGCTGGAGGGGATGACCGTCCGAGAGGCGATGCTCATCGGGCCGCAGAACCAGCTCGGCGAGTCCGTCGTCCCCCTGTTCACGCAGCCCGCCGCGGTCGGGGACGAGGAGCGCGCGAACCTCGAGCGCGCCGAGGAACTGCTTGGGCGGTTCGAGATCGACCACCTCGCGGACCAACCCGCGACCGACATCTCCGGCGGCCAGCTCAAGCTCGTCGAGCTGGCGCGCGCGATGCTCGCCGAGCCGGACCTCCTCTTGCTGGACGAGCCGGTCGCGGGCGTGAATCCGACGCTCGCGAACAAGCTCGCGGACATCATCGAGGAGCTCAACGACGACGGCATCACGTTCCTCATCATCGAACACGACATGGGCTTCATCATGGACCTCGCGGACCCCATCGTGGTACTGAACCAGGGCGCCGTCCTGATGGAGGGCACCCCCGCAGAGGTGCGCAGCGACGACCGCGTCGTCGAGGCGTACCTCGGGAGTGGTGGCGGTGCCTGAACGCGTCCTCGACGTCGACTCCGTGGACTCCGGGTACGGCGACGTGCAGGTGCTCGACGACCTCTCGATGCACCTCGACTCCGAGGAGATCGTCTGCCTCATCGGACCGAACGGCGCCGGCAAGTCTACCGTCCTGAAGACCGTCTTCGGGCTGCTGACGCCGTGGAAGGGGTCCGTGACGTTCCGCGACGAGGACATCACGGGCGCCGAGCCAGCCAGCCTCGTCAGGAAGGGGATGGGCTACGTCCCCCAGGTCGAGAACGTGTTCGGGTCGATGACCGTCGACGAGAACCTCCGCATGGGCGGGGTCTCCCGGGAGACCGGCGTCGAGGAGACCATCGACCGGCTGTACGACCGCTTCGACATCCTCGACGACAAGCGCTCGGCGAAGGCGCGCACACTCTCCGGCGGTCAGCGCCAGGTGCTGGCGTTCGCTCGCGCGCTGATGACCGAGCCCGACGTCCTGCTCATCGACGAGCCGTCGGCGGGCCTCGCGCCGAACATCGTGGCGGACGTCTTCGACAACGTCCAGACCGTCAACGACCTCGGGACGGCCATCATGATGGTCGAACAGAACGCCGTGGAGGGCCTCGGTATCGCCGACCGCGGCTACGTCCTCGACCAGGGGACCGTGCGCTTCGAGGACGACGCCGACGCGCTCCTGGACAACCCCGAGGTCGGTCAGCTCTACCTCGGCGGCTGACGGCTCAGTCCGCTGAGCCGGCGCTCTCAGCCGGACAGTACGCGCCCGAAGAGGTACGGCGCCACGAGCAGCGTGAGCGGAACGAGAATCCAGACCTGGCCCGCGAGCACGTCGTACTGGCCGAGCGTCACCGAGACCGGCGTCCCCTCGAGGTAGCCGACGAGGAACTCGAAGCCCACAGTCAGTAGCGTCCAGCCGACGCCGACCGCGAGCAGTTCGAGGTCCGTGAACGTCGTCCCGGTGCTCCAGAAGAACGCCGCCGAGACGGCGAGAATGGCGGTGACGAGCAGCAGCGTGCTGAGGACGTGTCCGGGGTAGTCGCCGATTCGCGGAATCAGTACGACCTCTCGAAACGCGCCGTTGGCGACGGCGAGGACGGCCATCACGAGCCAGACGGCGAGCGGCGCGAGCAGGACGCCCGGGCGAAGCCCGACGGCTGCCTGGCCCGTAGACGGTGGTGTGAGGGACATGGTTGGAGTGACGGCCGCACCCACCTTAGGCGTGTGCGTGGGTCTCTCTGTGCGGGAACGAGCGACCCGCCGGGGTTCTTGTGCGCCGGGGCACAAGCCCGCGTATGGACGACGGGAAGGCCGGACGCGCGTTCTTCGACGAGTACGTCGCGGGCCGGACTGGCGCCGACCGGGCTGACGTCCGCCTCGGGCCGACGTACGGCGCGGACTTCGGCGCCATCGACGTCGGCGACCAGGTCGTGGCGCTCGCCACCGACCCCGTGTTCGTGCTGCGCGAACTCGGTCTGGAACGCGCGGCGTGGTTCGCGTTCCACGTCTGCGTCAGCGACGTCGCGCTCTCGGGACTGCCGCCCGCGCACCTCGCCGTGGACCTGAACCTCCCGCCGAGCACGAGCACCAACACCTTCGACAGAATCTGGGACGTCTTCGACCGGGAGGCCGGGGGGCTGGGCACGAGCCTGACGACCGGCCACACCGGCACCTACGAGGGGTGTGCGTTCCCGACCGTCGGCGGCGCCACCGCGCTGGCGGTCGGCGACCCCGACGACCTCGTGGTGCCGACCGGGGCCAGGCCGGGCGACCGCGTCGTCGTGACGAAGGGCCCCGCCATCGAGACGACGGGGCTCCTGGGCGTGCTGTTCGGCGACGACCTCCCCATCGGCGAGGACGAGGCTGCCGCGGCCCGCGAGCGCTTCGAGGACGCCAGCCCCGTCCGCGACGCCCTGACGATGGCGGCGGCGGGCGACGTGACGGCGATGCACGACGCGACCGAGCGCGGCCTCGCCAACGGCTTCCACGAACTCGCCGCCGCCAGCCGGGTCGCCCTGGATATCGACCGGGACGCCGTCCCCGTGCTCCCGGGCGTGGAGGCGGTCTGCGAGCACTTCGAGATGGACCCCTGGAGCGCCTCCAGCGAGGGGACGGTGGTCGCTGCCGTCGACCCCAGCAGCGTCGAGGGCGTGCTCGCGGCGCTCGACGGCGAGGGGATTCCGGCTGCCGAGGTGGGGCGCGTGGAGGCGGGGTCGGGCGTCACCGTCGACGGCGAGGCGCTGCCGGAACCGACGGCGGACCCGCTCTGGCCGGCGTACCAGCGGGCGCGGGGAGAATACGGGACGTAGCGGCGTCAGGTCGCGACCGTCACGTTCCCCGTCGCCTCGGCGCTCTCGACGAAGTTCTCGCTGCCGGCGAACACGACGACGGTGTCCTCGCTCACGCGCTCCGTTCTGTACTCGTTGCCCGTCTGGAGGTCGGCAAGCGAGCGCGCCGCGGCCGCGAACTCGTCGGCGTCCCCGGGCGTGTCCCAGCGCGTCACCCAGGCGACGGCCGAGCCGTTCGCGGTGTCGAAGGCGACGACGCGGTCGTTCCCCCAGCCGGCGGCGGCCGCGCGGGCGGTCGAGCGGTTCGCGGTCTGGCGGAGGACGACGCGCGCGAGGAACTCGCCGGCGCGGCGGGCCTGGGAGCGCTCGCGGTCGAAGGACTCGGACTCGACGGCGACGTCGAGGGCGACCGGCTCGTCGCTCTTCCCGGGGTGGAGGACGTTCTCGGAGGTCTCCGGCGGGTTCTCGTAGAGTGCGGGGAGGTCTGTGGGGCTCTCCAGTGTGGCGTTCGCGTACCGGGCGCCGAAGTGGTACTGGCCGTAGACGAATCGGCCGCCGGCCGAGGCGTTCGCGTACGCCGCCGCCATCTGGGCGGACTGGCTGCCGAGCCCCGGCTGGTGCTCGCGCGTGTACGCGTCGGTCACGTAGACGGCGCCGCCCTCGACGAGCGCGCGACGGGCGAACTGCTCGTCGAGGCTCCCGGCCGCGCCCGCCCGGCCCTCGAACCACGGCACCACGTCCTCGCGGACCTGGGCGACGTGGACGAACTCGTGGGCGAGCACCTGCTCGACGCGCGCCGAGTCCGCAGTCGCCGGCGACAGGTAGACCGTGGCGTCCAGCGTCGTGAGGCCGGCGGCCCCCGTGCTGGCCGCCGGGGGGCTGGAGACCCCGAACGCCGCGAAGAACGGCACTTCGGAGAACGCGGTGGTCTGGCGGCCGGAGAGGTCCTCGACGACCACCCGGGTGGGCGCGTAGTCGGCGTCCAGCAGCGCCGCCACGCGGTCGAACGTCCGGTTCGCGTCCACCGAGAGAGCGCCGTCAACGACGACGTGCTCGGGCGCCGAGCCGTCGTCCAGCGTGGTCGTCGTGGTGGCGCTCGTCGTCGCCGAATCGGTCGTCGGCGCACTCGCGGCCGGAGTCTCTCCCGCGGGGGCTGTACAGCCCGCGAGCACGAGGAGGGCACAGAGCGCGAGCGCGCGGAGCCACCGACTGCTCATGGCAATGACGTCGGGAAACTGACCCAAACCCGTTGCGGTCGTCCTCGGGCCGTGAACTCGCGCCAGTGTCTAACGCCAATTGGTTCCCGATTCCTGACGTGAATTCTCGACGGTAGTTCGACCGAAGTCCCGGGACAGCGCCGGGGCGAGGAGTCGACCGGCAGTCGGTCCGAGTGTCGGTCGCCGCCGGACCCGGAGGCTTCTTGGGTGCGCCCGCCCGAGAACTCCAACGATGACTGAGCGGGGGTCGCGATGGGGATAGTCGAGGAGTTCCTCGACCTGAAGGAGGGCACCGACGCGGACCTGCTGGCGATGCAGGTCGGGGACTTCTACGAGTTCTTCGCGGAGGACGCGCGGACGGTCGCCGAGGTCCTCGACCTGCAGGTCTCCGAGAAGTCCAGCCACGGGTCGTCGTACCCGATGGCTGGCGTCCCCGTCGACGACATCACACCGTACCTCGCGGCGCTCGTCGAGCGCGGCTACCGGGTCGCAGTCGCCGAGCAGACCGACGACGACGCCGACGACATCGAGCGCGCCGTCGAACGCGTCGTGACGCCGGGCACGCTCCTGGAGTCGACGGACGCCGACGCGCGCTACCTCGCCGCCGTCGTGCGCGACGCCGACGACTCTTGGGGGCTGGCGTTCGTGGACGTGACGACCGGCCAGTTCCGGGTGACGAGCGCGGAGAGCCGGGCCGAAGCCGTCACCGAACTCTACCGGTTCGCGCCGGCCGAGATACTCCCGGGACCCGGCCGCAGAACCGACGACGATTTCCTCGGCGTGCTCCGGGAGCGGACGGACGCGACGCTGACGCTGCACGACGCCGGCGCGTTCGACGCGGGCCGGGCCACGCACGCCGTCCGCGAGCAGTTCGGGGACGGCGCCGTCGAGAGCCTCGGCGTCGACGCCGAAGGGCCGACTGTCCGCGCGGCGGGCGCTGCGGTCGGCTACGTCGCGGACACGGACGCCGGCGTGCTGGCATCGCTGACCCGCATCCAGCCGTTCGGCGCGGACGACCACGTCGAACTGGACGCGACGACCCAGCGCAACCTCGAACTCGCGGAGACGATGACGGGCGGCAGCGACGGGTCGCTGCTGTCGACCGTCGACCACACCGTCTCGGCGGGCGGCGGCCGACGGCTGGCGGCGTGGCTCACGCGACCCACCCGCGACCTCGCGGAACTGGAACGCCGGCAGGCCGCCGTCGGCGCGCTCGCGGACTCGCCGCTCGCGCGGGACGCGCTCCGTGACGCCCTCGGCGACGTCTACGACCTCGAACGCCTCGCGAGTCGCGCTGCCAGCGGGCGCGCGGACGCCACCGACCTGCTTCGGGTGCGGGACACGCTCGCCGTGCTCCCCGAGGTGGCCGACGCGCTCGCGACGACGCCCGACCTCGCCGAATCGCCGGCACGAGACGTGCTCGCGCGCCTCGACCGCGAGGCCCTGGCGGGCGTCGGCGAGGAACTCGCTGGCGCGCTCGCCGAGGACCCACCCAAAACGCTCTCCGAAGGCGGGCTGCTCTGCGAGGGGTACGACGACGAACTCGACGCACTGCTGGCCGAGTACCGCGAGCACCGCGAGTGGCTGGACAGCCTCGCGAGTCGCGAGAAGGACCGGCTGGGCGTCACCCACCTCCGGGTCGACCGGAACAAGACCGACGGCCACTACGTCCAGGTCGGGAACAGCGAGACCGACGCCGTCCCCGACGGCGGCGACGGCGAGTACCGCGAGATCAAGCAACTGAAGAACTCCACGCGGTACACGACGGGGGAGCTGGAGGAGCGGGAACGCGAGATTCTGCGCGTGGAGGCCGAGCGCGCCGACCTGGAGCGCGAACTGTTCGCGGAACTCCGGGAGTGGGTCGGTGAGCGCGCCGGCCTGCTGCAGGAGGCGGGGCGCGCGCTCGCCGAACTGGACGCGCTGGCGAGCCTCGCCGAACACGCCGCCGCGAACCGCTGGGTGCGCCCCGACCTCGTCGAGGGCGACGACCTCGCCATCGAGGCGGGCCGCCACCCCGTCGTCGAGCAGACGACCGAGTTCGTGCCGAACGACGCCACCTTCGGCGAGGGCCGGCGCTTCCAGGTGGTGACGGGCCCGAACATGAGCGGGAAGTCGACGTACATGCGCCAGGTCGCGCTCGTCGTGCTCCTCGCGCAGGTCGGGAGCTACGTCCCGGCCGACGCGGCCAGGATTGGAGTGGTGGACGGCATCTACACCCGGGTGGGCGCGCTCGACGAACTCGCGGGCGGCCGGTCGACGTTCATGGTGGAGATGCAGGAGCTCTCCCGCATCCTCCACGCCGCCACCGGTGACTCGCTCGTGATTCTGGACGAGGTGGGCCGCGGCACCGCGACCTACGACGGCATCTCCATCGCGTGGGCGGCGACCGAGTACCTCCACAACGAAGTCAGAGCGAAGAGCCTGTTCGCGACGCACTACCACGAACTCACCGGGCTCGCCGACCACCTCGCCGACGTGGCGAACGTCCACGTGGCGGCAGAGGAGCGCGACGGCGACGTGACGTTCCTCCGGACGGTGCGGGACGGCGCGACCGACCGCTCCTACGGCGTCCACGTCGCCGACCTCGCGGGCGTCCCCGACCCCGTCGTGGAGCGGTCGCGGAACGTGCTCGACCGACTGCGCGACGAGCAGGCCGTCGAGGCGAAGGGGTCGGCCGGCGAATCGGTGCAGGCCGTCTTCGACGTGGAGCGCGGCGAGTTCGCGGACGCCGAGGCCGACGGCGGTGACCCCGAGGACGCCCTCGACCCCGACGCGGAAGCGGTCCTCGACGAACTCCAGGACGTGGACGTGAACGAGACGCCGCCCGTCGAACTCCTGGGGAGGGTTCAGGACTGGCAGTCGCGGTTGGGCGACGAGTAACTACCCCTGGCCGACCATCGAGTCCTCGTCCTCGAACTCCTGCTCGCGGAGTTCGTACTTCTGGACCTTCCCGGTGGCCGTCGTCGGGAGTTCGGCGACGAACTCGACGCGGCGGACGGCCTTGTAGGAGGCGAGGTTCTCGCGGGAGTACTCGACGAGGTCGGTCTTCGTGACACCCGGGTTCCCGGGGTCGCTGGAGGCGGGGACGACGAACGCCTTCGGCGTCTCGCCCCAGTCCTCGTGCGGGGAGGGGACGACCGCGACCTCGCTGACGGCGTCGTGCTCGAACAGCGTGTCCTCCAGCTCGATGGAGGAGATGTTCTCGCCGCCGGAGATGATGATGTCCTTCTTGCGGTCCTGGATGGAGACGAAGCCGTGCTCGTCGACGACGGCGAAGTCCCCCATGTGGTAGTAGCCCTCGGCGCGCTCGCTGAACGCCTCCTCGGTGGCCTCGGGCTTGTTCCAGTAGCCGTCCATCACCTGGTTGCCGGAGACGACGATTTCGCCGATGGTCTCGTCGTCCCAGGGGACGTCCTCGCCGTCCTCGTCGACGACTCGGACCTCGGTGCCGAGGAACCCGATGCCCTGGCGCTTCTTCAGCGAGTAGCGGTTCTCGTCGTCGAGGAGGCGGCCGGCCTCCGAAGTCGTGACGAGGGGGCCGGTCTCGGTGGCGCCGTAGACGTGCACGAGGTCCCAGCCGAACTCGTCCTCGACGGTGCGGATGGTGGCCTCGGGCGGCGCGCTGCCCGCGGTCGCGGCGCGGACGTCGGCGTCGCCCGTCGTCGCGACGTCGTGGTCGTCGTAGTAGTTCTGGAGCATGTTCAGCACCGTCGGCGCGGCACAGAGGTAGGAGACGTCCTCCTCGCGCACGGTGTCGAAGATGGACTCGGCGTCGACGCCGCGCGTGCAGACGTGGGTGGCGCCGGCGCCCGTGACGGCGTAGATGTGCCCCCAGCCGTTGACGTGGAACATCGGGAGCGTCCAGAGGTAGGTGTCGGTGTCGCGAATGTTCTGGTGGTAGGAGACGAGGAAGGCGTGCAACGTCTCGTTGCGGTGCGTGCGGCAGACGCCCTTCGGGTCGCCCGTGGTCCCCGACGTGTAGTTGATAGTGACGACGTCGCTCTCGTCCATCTCCGGGCGGTCGTAGTCCGGGTCGGTGTCGTCGAGGAGCGCGTCGAACTCCTGCCAGTCGCCGTCGACGGCGTCGGCGTCGTTCGTGACGAACGTCTCCGTCGGCACCTCGTCGCGGACCGCCTCCACCTTCTCGGCGTACTCGTAGTCGGCGTAGATGGCCGACACGCCGGCGTCGTTCAGGATGTACTCGAAGTCCTCGGGCGTCAGCCGGTAGTTCAGCGGCGTGTGGACGCCGCCGGCCTGCATCGTCCCGTAGGCGGCCTCGAGGTGGTAGTGCGTGTTCGGGTCGAGGACGGCGACGCGGTCCCCCTGTTCGACGCCCGCCGACTGGAGGACCGCCGAGAAGCGGTCGGCGCGGTCGCCGAGGTCGCTGTACGTGTACCGCTCGCCGGTGGTCGCGACGACGGCCGTCTCGTCGCCGTAGTACTTCCGGGCGCGGTCGAGAAAGTCCGTGACGAGGAGTGGGCGCTCCATTTCACCGGAATGTTCACGGACGTTCGGCAAATTCGTTCGGGTCGGCTCAACTACTGCCCCGGTCGGCGCACAGCACCCGGAGCCAGTCGTTTCAACTCGGACAGCGCCTGCGCGACGACTTCGCGGCCAGCGGGAGATTCATACGCGCAGCGTGCCTGCCGGCGAGTGTGACCGACGGCGACCACATCCGGGAACTGGACGAGGCGACCGTGGCCCAGATTGCCGCGGGCGAGATCGTCGAGCGGCCCGCGAGCGTCGTGAAGGAGCTCGTGGAGAACAGCCTGGACGCGGGCGCGTCGAGCGTCGACGTCAGCGTCGAGGCGGGCGGCAGGGAGCGCATCGTGGTCGCCGACGACGGCCAGGGAATGACCGGCGACGACCTCCGGGTCGCGGTCCGCCAGCACACGACGAGCAAGCTCGGGGACGCCGACGACCTCGACGCCGTCTCGACGCTCGGCTTCCGGGGCGAGGCGCTCTACACGGTCGGCTCCGTCGCCGAGATGACGGTGACGACCCGACCCCGGGACGCGGGAGACACGGGCTCCCGAATCACCGTCGACCACGGCGACGTCGGCGACGTGGAGCCCGCGGGCCGACCTGCCGGCACGACGGTCGAAGTGGCGGAGCTCTTCGGGGAGACGCCCGCCCGCCGGAAGTACCTCAAGCGCCCGGCGACGGAGTTCGGGCACGTCAATCGAGCAGTGACGCGGTACGCGCTCGCCAACCCCGACGTCGCCGTCTCGCTGACCCACGACGGCCGCGAGGTGTTCGCGACCACGGGGACCGGAGACGTCCGAGACGCCGCGCTCGCCGTCTACGGCCGCGAAGTCGCGCAGTCGCTGCGCGAGGTCGACGCCGAACCGGACGCCGACAGCGTCGAGCGCGTCCACGGCTACGTCTCGGACCCCGAGGTGACGCGCTCGACCCGCGAGTACCTCGCGACGTTCGTGAACGGCCGCGCCGTCACCGACACCGTGCTCCGGGAGGCCGTCCTCGACGGCTACGGCGGCCAGCTCGCCCCCGACCGCTACCCGTTCGCGGTGCTGTTCGTGGACTGCGAGGGCGTCGACGCGAACGTCCACCCCCGGAAGCTCGAAGTCCGCTTCGCCGACGAGACGGGCGTGAAGCGCGCCGTCGAGTCCGCGGTCCGCGACGCCCTCCTAGACTCGGGGCTCGTGCGCTCGGGCGCGCCCCGCGGCGCGTCAAAGCCCGGCGACGCCGAAATTGCGCCCGGGAGCGGGTCTGACGAACCCGGTGCGAGTGGGGCGGAGGGAGCGACCGACCGAGCCGATCCGGACGCGGAGGTGTCCGGCACGGCCGGCGAGTCGCCCGCGTCCGACTTCGGGGCGAGCGGCGGCTTCGGGGAGACGAGCGACAGCAGTGACGAATCGACAGCCGACGCCACACCGGCCGACGCGACGCGCCACCAGTCGAATCCGGGAGGCGAGTCGCGGGCGAGCAACTTCGACGCGCCCGCCGAGAACGCGCGGCTGACGGTGGAGACAGCGGACGGAGACCCCGACGAGAGCGACCCGGTACCGGAGCGCGACAGCCTCCCGGAGATGCGGGTACTCGGACAGCTCCACGGGACGTACGTCGTCGCGGAGGCCGAGGACGGCCTCGTCCTGATAGACCAGCACGCCGCGGACGAGCGCGTGCACTACGAGCGCCTGCGGGAGCGACTGGACGGCGCGTCGCAGGCGCTCGTGGCGCCCGTGGAACTCGAACTGACGGCGGGCGAGGCAGCGGTCTTCGAGTCGGCGCTCGACGGCCTCCGCGAACTCGGCTTCGACGCCGAACTGGCCGGTCGGACGGCGCGCGTCACGGCGGTCCCGGCCGTGCTCTCGGACGCCCTCGACCCCGAGTTGGCGCGGGACGCGCTCGCGGAGTTCCTGGCGGACGCGGGCGGCGACCCCGTCGGCGACGCCGCGGACGCGCTGCTCTCGGACCTGGCGTGCTCGCCCGCCATCAAGGGCAACACGTCGCTGACGGAGGGGTCGGTGGTGGCACTGCTGGACGCGCTCGACGACTGCGAGAACCCCTTCGCGTGCCCGCACGGCCGGCCGACGGTCGTCGAGGTGGACGGCGACGAACTCGCCGCGCGCTTCGAACGCGACTACCCCGGGCACGCGGGCCGGCGCCGCGAGGACGCCGGGAACTAAGCCCCGGCGGGCGTACGGACTGCCATGGACGTAGTGACGTTCGGGGAGACGATGCTGCGGCTGTCGCCGCCCGGCCACGAGCGCATCGAGCAGACCGGCGAACTCGACGTCCGCGCGGCGGGCGCGGAGAGCAACGTCGCGGTGAACGCCGGCCGCCTCGGCGCGGAGACCGCGTGGCTGTCGAAGCTCCCGGACTCGCCGCTCGGCCGCAAAGTCGCGGCGGGACTGCGCGCGCAGGGCACGACCCCGGAGGTCGTCTGGAGCGACGACGACGACCTCCGGCAGGGCGTCTACTTCATCGAGCAGGGCGGCGAGCCACGGGGGACGAACGTGATATACGACCGCGCGGACGCCGCGATGACGACGGCGACCACCGACGAACTGGCGACGGAGTTCGTGGAGCGCGCGGGCTACTTCCACACGTCGGGCATCACGCCAGCGCTCTCGGACACCCTGGAAGCGACCACCACCGAACTGCTCGAACTCGCCCAGGAGACGGGGACGACGGCGACCTTCGACGTGAACTACCGGAGCAAGCTCTGGAGCGCGGACGAGGCCCGGGCGACCCTGGAAGCGCTGTTCCCGGACGTCGACGTGCTGTTCGTCGCCAAGCGCGACGCGAGGAACGTCCTCGCGCGCGAGGGCGACGCCGAGGCCATCGCCCGCGGACTCGCCGACGAGTTCGCGTTCGGCACCGTCGTCGTCACCCGGGGCGACGAGGGCGCGCTCGCGGTGCGGAACGGCGAGGTCTTCGAGCAGCCGACCGTCGAGACGGACACCTGGGACCCGGTCGGCACCGGGGACGCGTTCGTCGGCGGCTATCTCGCCGCGCGCGTGGACGGCGGCAGCGTCGAAGACGCCCTGGAGTGGGGCGCCGCGACGGCTGCACTGAAACGCACGATTCCCGGGGACGTCGCGCTCGTCACGCGCGAAGAGGTGGAGGCGGTGCTGGCCGACGAGAGCGCTGAAATCGACCGATAGCGGCGGAGAAGCTTCTCGTCTCTGCCCTCAGAATCCCTGCGCGTTGCCGTCCTTCCGGGGTTCCGTGGCCGCGGAGAGCGTCCCGCCGTCGTTACGTACGATCTGCGCGCCGCCGAACAGCCCGGGCGTGAGCGTGCTGACGTCGTGTTCTTTGCGGACGAGCTTCGCGGCGACGTTCGAGTCGAAGTGCGGTTCGAGCGCGAGGTCACCGTCCTCCCGGTAGCGCCAGCGCGGCTGGTCGAGAGCGGCCTGCAGCGGGAGGTCGTAGTCGACGATGTTCGAGATGACCTGGGCGTGGCCCTGGGGCTGCATGTAGCCGCCCATCACGCCGAAGGCCGCCCAGTCGTCCTCGTCGAAGCGCGCGAGCGCCGGAATCAGGGTGTGGAACGGGCGCTTGCCGGGTTCGAGTCGATTCGGGTCCTCGCGGTCGAGAGAGAACGACGCGCCGCGGTTCTGGAGCGCGATGCCGGTGTCGCCGGCGACCAGACCGGAGCCGAAGCCCGCGAACCGGGAGTTGATGAAGGAGACGAGGTTGCCCTCGTCGTCGGCGACACAGAGCAGGACGGTGTCGGCGTCCTCGGCGTCGCCGGCGTTCGGGACGCCGAATGAGACGTCGTCGTTGCAGGTCTCGCCGACGTGTTCGGCACGGCTCTGTGCCCAATCCTCGGAGGCGAGCGGCGGGTGGTCCTCGAACTCGGGGTCGGTGATGTAGTGGTGGCCGTCCTCGAAGGCGAGTTTCATCGCCTCCGCGAAGTAGTGGACGCGCTCCGGGGAGTCGAGGGGGTGCTCGCCGGCGCCGAGTTCCGCCGCGATGTTGAGCGCTTCGAGCGCGACGAGGCCCTGATTGTTGGGGGGAAGTTCGAAGACCTCCGCGCCGTTGTACGTCGTGGAGACGGGCTCGGGCCACTCGACGTCGAAGTTCGCGAGGTCCTCGTGGGTGAGGAAGCCGCCGCGGGACTGGACCTCTTCGACGATCTGGTCGGCGATGTCGCCCTCGTAGACGACGTCGGCGCCCTCCTCGGCGATGCGGCGCATCGACTCGCCGAGCTTCGGGAGCGTGACGACGTCGCCGACGTCCGGGCTCTCGCCGTCGAAGAGGTAGGCGTCGCGGGCGTTGTCGTGCTCGAAGAGCTCCTCGCCGTAGTCCCACGCCGAGGCGATGCCCTCGGAGACGGGGTAGCCCTCGGTGGCGTACCGGATGGCGGGCCGGAGGAGTTCGCCGAGGCTCTTCTCGCCGAAGCGCTCGACGGTCGCCTCCCAGCCGCGGGCGGTGCCGGGGACGGTGACGGTCTGCGGGCCGGTCATCGGCATCTCGGCGTCCGCCGGGTCGACGTCCTGTTCGTCGGCGAGCGCCTCGCTGACGTTCTCGATGGTGGCGTCGGCGCCGGCGGGGCCACAGGAGCGCATCGCGCCGACGTCGCCGTCGGCCGTCCGGTAGAGCGCGAAGACGTCGCCGCCGAGGCCCGTCGACGTGGGTTCGACGACGTTCAGCGCGGCGGCGGTGGCGACAGCGGCGTCGAAGGCGTTGCCGCCGTCCTCCAGGACGGAGACGCCGGTCTGTGCGGCGAGCGGCTGGCTGGTGGCGACCACGCCTCGCTGCCCGTAGACGGTCGAGCGTCGCGACGAGAACCGGTCGAGGTCCGGTGTCTGCATGACTGGACAGTCGCGGTAACCCCGTGAAAAGACCGTACCGGATATGTCCGCGAGGGGTTCTTTGCCCGCCCCGTCCCAGGTCGAAGTATGACGTTCTCACTGTGCGTTCGCGCGGAGACGCCCGAGGGCCCGGCGTTCGGTGTCGGGGTCGCCACCGACGCGCCGGCCGTCGGGGCGCTCGCGCCCTACGTCAGCCACCGGGGAGCGGTCAGCACGCAGAGCTTCGTGAACGTGCGGCTCGGCAGGCGCGGCATCGCGCTGCTGGACGACCTCGCCGTGTCGGACGCGCTCTCGGGCGTGCTCGCCCAGGACGACCACAGTTCGCTCCGGCAGCTCCACGGCGTCGACGCTCGCGGGGACGCGTACGTGTTCACGGGCGAGGACTGCGACCCCTGGAACGGCCACGTCGTCCGCGACGACGAGGGCGTGACCGCGGCGGGGAACATGCTCGCGAACGGCGAGACGCTCGACGACGCCGTCGAGACGTTCCTCGACTCGGCCGACGGCGCGGACAACGACCCGGTGCCGGACGCCGACCTGGTGCCCCGGCTGGTGGACGCGCTCGCGGCGGGCCGGGACGCCGGCGGCGACGGCCGCGGGCACACCTCGGCCGCGGTGACGGTGAAGGCGCCGCAGACGACCGCGTACCACGACCTGCGCGTCGACGAGCACGAGACGCCCATCGACGAACTGCGACGGGTCTACGAGGCCGCAGAGGCGGCCAGTGACACCTTCACCGAGTCCAAGAAGTCCCGCATCTTCGACTGACCGGGCCAGCGGCGTTTCGATTCTCGTGAGCGGCGAGTCCGCCTAGTCGTCCGTCCCTGCTGGGGTCGGCTCGTTCGCCCCGGAGGACCCCGAGTCGTCGGCGGGCGGCGTCGGTGCCTCCAGCAGGAGGGCGGCGACGCCCGCGAGGATGGCGAGCGCGCCGCCGAGCAGGAAGGTGTTGTCCCAGCCCAGCGAGACGACGAACGCGCCCGTGACGGTGCCGCCGAAGACGCCGCCCCACATCTTCCCCGAGTACAGCAGCGCGTAGTTCGCGCTGGAGTGTTCTTCGCCGTAGTAGTCGCCGACGACGCTCGGGAACAGCGTGTACTGGGGGCTCCAGAAGAACGTCGCGACGGCGACGGCGGCGACGAACGCCGCGCCCATCCCCTGGATGCCAAAGAAGACGACCGCGAACAGGCCGAGGCCGAGCACCGTGAACGCGACGGCCATCGCGTTGGTGCGGTCGACGCGGTCGCTGACGCCGCCGAGGACGAGTCGGCCGACGCCCCCAGCCAGCGGCAGGAGCGTGGCGGCCGCGGTGGCGATGAGGCCGGCGAGCCCGAGCTGGTCCGAGTACGCGACGATTTTCTCGGTGAGCATCAGGCCGGCGCCGGAGACGGCGACGAACATGGCGTACATCAGCCAGAACTGCCAGGTGCGAAGCATCTCGCGCCACGTGAACTGAGGGCCGACGTAGTCGGCGCTGCCGCCGTCCGAGCGCCAGCCCGTTGGCGGGTCCCGGAGCACGAGTGCGCCGACGAGCACGACGGCGAAGATGAGCACGCCGACGTTCTGGAGGACGCCGACGTACGCCTCTGAGGGGAGGTTCGGGCCGGTGTTCGCGCGGACGTACGGGACGAGGGCGGCGCTGCCGCCGGCGAACGCCATCGTGCCGACACCCGACGTGAGGCCGCGGCGGTCCGGGAACCACTTGAGCGCGGTGTTGACGGCGACGGTGTAGACGATGCCGACGCCGAGCGCGCCCAGCGAGTACGCGAGGTAGATCTGCCAGACGGTCTCCGCGACGGAGAGCCCGACGTAGCCGCCGCCCGCGAGGAACGCGGCGAGCACGGCCACGCCTCGGGGGCCGTGGCGGTCGCGCCACCAGCCGACGGGGAACTGGCTGCCGGCCTGCACGACGACGAACAGCGTGAACACCGTCGAGAGCGCGGCGGCCTCGATGCCGAGTTGGCGCGCGACGGGGCCGCGGAGACTGCTCCAGACGTACTGGTAGGGGCCGACGACCGCCATCATGCCGGCGGCCGCCAGCACGAGCCACCACCGCGAGAAGCCGAGGTGGTCCTTCGCGCGCGCGGCGTGGTCGACGTTCTGCTCGCTCCCGCTCATCGGCGCTCACCGTCCGTGGTCATCGGTGATCACTGACTCCCTGGGCGTCGCTCATGGTGTGTTCGGCGACGCTCCACGCGCTATAGTGGTGACCCGATTATATTTGGCGTCGCACTCAGGTAGTGTGAGAGAGTATCAAGCAGACGCCGCAGAGAGAGGTTGTCATCCACTCAGTGGCCCCGGGCGGCGAGGTACTCGCCGACTTCGGCCATCACTTTCTCCTCGGCGCGCGAGAGGTGCTCCCAGGTCGTCGTCCCGGCGAGCCCCATCTCGTCCGCGATGTCCTCGACGCGCACGTCCGATCCCTCGTCGTAGTACCCCATGTCGGTGGCCATCGCCAGCACCTCCCGCTGGCGGTCCGTCAGGTCCTCCAGCATCCGGGAGAGCGCGAGGTGCTCCTCGCCCTCGAGTTCGTCGAGAGCGACGTCCCGCATCAGCTCCGTGTCGTTGCCGGCGGCCTCCAGGGAGTCGACGACGGCGGCGAGGTCGTCACCCGCTTCGAGGTACAGCGTCCAGTGCTCCCAGCCCGCCCGGATGGTGGTGCCGACCCGGTAGTGGACGCCGTGGTCGGCGAGCCGCTGGGCGATGGAGTCCCACTGGTAGGTGTCGTAGGTGACGGCGATGAACACGCGGTCGTTCTTCAGCGGCGAGAGGCGCTCGGCGGCCTTCACGGAGGGCGCAGCGGAGAACTCCGCCAGGAACGCCTCGATCTCGGCGGCCGGCCCACGGGCCTCCACGATGCGCTTGCGCTCCGCGGCGCTGCCGGACAGCGAGGAGACGGACCGGAGAGTCACGGCGGGGTGGTCGGCGCTGATGTCGCTTTCGGGTTCGCCGTGGTGGCGCACCCGCAAAGTCACTTCCCGCATCGAGGCGTGATAGGCAGCCCACGGTCTTACGCTTGGTGTCCGGGGAGAGTCTGACCGCCCCGGATATACTCGGTATCAACGTAAACCCCGTGGATTCTATACCACTGTGTAGTCGACTCATGGCAGACACTGACAAACCAACTGACGAACAACTGAGCGGTCCCGTCGTCGACCGCCGCACCACGATGTCGCTGCTCGGCGCGGCCGGCCTCGGCGCAATCGCCGGCTGCACTGGCGGTGGCGGCGACGGTGACGGCGGCGACGACGGTGGCGACGGCGACACCGGCGGAGACGACACGACCACGGCCGACTCCGGCGGCCCGACCACGGGCGGCCGCCTGCAGGCCGGCTGGTTCACCGGCAGCATCGACACGCTCGACCCGGCGTTCATCAGCGTCGGCCAGTACTTCCAGCTGGCCGCGAACGTCTTCAGCGGCCTGACGAAGCTCGGCCCGGACCTCGAAATCGTCGGCGACCTCGCGACGGACTGGGAGGTCTCCGACGGCGGAAAGACGTTCACGTTCCAGCTCCGGGACGACGTCACCTTCCACAACGGCAGCGAGTTCACCGCTCACGACGTCAAGTACACCATCGACCGCACCATCTCCGAGGAGGCGCCCGCCGCCTCGAAGCTGTCCTCGCTCGAGTCGATCGAGGAGGGCGGCGTCGAGGTTGTCGGCGACTACGAGGTCACGCTCCGCTGGCAGGAACCGAACGCCACCTCACTGGTCTACCTCACTCGGGGGCCCGGCCGCGCGGCGTCTATCGTGAGCCAGGAGGCCATCGAGGAGATGGGCGACGACGAGTACAGCGTCACGCCGGTCGGCACCGGCCCCTTCCAGGTCACCAGTCACGACGTCGGATCCAGCGTCACGCTAGACGCCTACGACGACTACTTCGAGACCGACGAGGACGGCAACTCGCTGCCGTACCTCGACGGCATCGACGTGTCGCCGATTCCGGAGCCGTCCTCGATCGTGAACGCGCTCCGCAGCGGCGACATCCACTTCGCGAACATGGTGCCGCTGCAGAACCTCTCCCAGCTCGAGAACGACAACGCCGCCAACGCCGACGTGGCGCCCGGCATCAACTGGTACGGCCTCGCGATGAACCAGCGCCGCGAGCCGTTCGGCGACCGGCAGGTCCGCCGCGGCATCGCGAAGATCATCAACAACGAGCGCTTCGTCGAGACGGCGTACTTCGGGAACGCGCTGCCCGACACCGGTCCCATCAACAAGGGGACCGGCTGGGTGTGGCGCGACGACAAGCCCACCGACCAGGACTTCGCCCTCGACGAGGGGATGTCCCTGCTGGAGGACGCCGGCGCCGCCGACACGAGCTTCTCCATCCTGACCGCGGAGAGCTCGCTCCGGCAGGCCCAGGCGATGCGCCAGCAGCTCAACGAGCGCGGCCTCGACGTCGACATCGACCAGGTCACGTCCTCGACGTACTGGACGCGCTACGAGGAGGGTGACTACGACGCCACCATCTCGGGCAGCGTCATCGACCCCGACCCCGAGCAGTCCCTCTGGAACTTCTACCGGCTGCCCGACGAGGGCGGCGTCTGGAACTGGGTGAACCACGAGGACCAGGAGGTCCACGACCTGCTCGCCGAGCAGCGCGCGGAGACCGACCGCGACGCCCGCCGCGACCTCCTCCACCAGTTGGAGGACAAGCTCATCGAGGACGTCCCGCACGCCTACCTCGTCCACCAGGACGACATCGCGGGCGTCCGCCAGGAGGTCGGCGGCTTCCAACACCTCTCCGGTCTGCGGAACTTCCACCAGGTGTACCTCGACGAGTAATGTGGCAGTACATCGCGAAACGCACCGGCCACGCCATCTTCGTCATGTGGATGGTGGCGACGACGGTCTTCGTCGGCCTGCGGTCGGTCCCCGGCGGCCCCGTCCGCGCGATGCTCGGCCAGGAGGCCACGCCACAGGCCGTCGCGCGCCTGCAGGCCGACCTCGGCCTCGACCAGCCGCTGCACGTCCAGTACGTCGACTGGCTCGGCGGGATGCTCACCGGCGACTTCGGGCGCTCGATCACGTCGAGTGAGGCCGTCGGCACGCTCATCGCGAGCGCCGCGCCGAAGACCATCTCCATCGCGGCCTTCGGCGTCGTGCTCGGCCTGGCCGTCGCCATCCCCGCCGGCATCATCGGCGCGACCCGCCGCAACGAGCCCGCCGACTACACCGCCACCATCGGCGCGTTCGTCGGCATCTCGATGCCGGCGTTCTTCATCGGCATCCTGCTCGCCATCGTGTTCGGCGTCCACCTCGGCTGGTTCCCCGTCGTGGGGTACACGGAGCTCTCGGAGGGCGTCGTGCCGTGGCTGAAGAGCATCGTGTTGCCCGGCATCGCCGTCGGACTACCGTACGCGGCGGGCGTCACGCGCATGATGCGGTCGTCGCTCATCGAGACCCTCGACGAGCAGTACATGCGCACGGCGGTCGCGAAGGGCGTCAGCAGCCGCGTCCAGCTGTACAAGCACGCCCTCCAGAACGCGATGATTCCCGTCGTCACCATCGCCGGCATCCAGCTGGCGCTGGTGCTGGGCGGCAGCGTCACCGTCGAGATCGTCTTCGGCATCCAGGGCCTGGGACGGCTGCTCGTGAACTCCATCCTGGAACGCAACTACCCGGTGACCCAGATGACGATTCTGCTGGTCGCCGGCATCTTCGTCTTCATGAACCTACTCGTCGACATCGCCTACACCGCAATCGACCCCCGCATCCGGTACGGAGGTGAACAGTCGTGAGCGACGGCGCTCCCGACTTCGCCCGCAACGAGGGCGAGTTCGGCTCCGGAGAAGTGCCCCCCGAGTACGAGACCGAGGAGACCGTCGAGGAGTACAAGACGACGACCCAGCGCATCGTCGCCGTGCTGAAACGGGACAAGCTCGCGCTCGCGGGCGCCGTCATCGTCGTGGCGTTCGTGCTCACCGCGCTGTTCGCGCCGTACGTCGCGCCCCACGGCCCCGAGGAGCAGTTCGGCTTCATGCAGGAGCCGATGAGTCAGTCCACCGGTGACTTCGACGGCGACGGCAGCATGGAGACGGTCACCCACTACCTGGGCACCGACGACTTCGGCTACGACGTCCTCACGCGCATCGTCTACGGCGCCCAGATCTCGCTGCTGGTGGCGTTCGCCACCGTGGCGTTCGCGTTCACCGCCGGCACGACACTCGGCGTCCTCGCCGGGTTCTACGGCGGCTGGATAGACACCGTCGTGATGCGCGGCGTCGACTTCATCTGGGCGTTCCCCACCATCATCCTCGGAGTGGGCGTCATCGCCGTGATGGGTGGCCTCGGCTGGATGAACGTCGTGGTCGCCATCGGCATCGCGTTCGTCGACGACTTCGCGCGCATCATCCGCGGCGAGGTGCTGTCCATCCGCGAAGAGGAGTACATCACGGCCGCGAAAGCGGTCGGGATGGGCGACGGCCGCATCATGTTCAAGGAGATGCTGCCGAACGCCGTGTCGCCGCTCATCGTGCAGGCGACCCTGATGGTGCCGTTCGCCATCCTGGGGGAGGCGTCGCTGTCCTTCCTCGGACTGGGCGTGAAGCCGACGACGCCGACCTGGGGGCTGCTCATCGCGGGCGGCCGCGGGTTCATCTCCCAGGCGTGGTGGATCTCCGTGATGCCGGGGCTCGCCATCATGGCGGTCGTCCTGGCGTTCAACACGCTCGGGGACGGGCTACGTGACGCCTTCGACCTCTCCGAGGGGGAGGTGAACTGAGATGGTGCCGCCAGTCCTGGAGGTCGAGGACCTCCACACGCAGTTCCCGACGGACCGCGGCACCGTGAAGGCCGTCGACGGCGTCGACTTCTCCATCGAGCCCGGCGAGATCGTCGGGCTCGTCGGCGAGTCCGGCTCCGGGAAGAGCGTGCTCGCGGAGAGCGTGCTCGGCATCGTCGAGGAGCCCGGCGAGATCACGGGCGGCGACATCCGCTTCGGCGGCGAGTCGCTCCTGGAGATGACCGAGTCCGAGCGCCAGTCGATACGCGGCGGTCGCGTGTCGATGGTGTTCCAGGACCCGATGAACAGCCTGAACCCGACGCTGACCGTCGGCGAGCAGATCGCGGAGACGGTGCGGCTCCACCAGGACACCGGCGAGTCGGTGTCGCTGTCCGCAGAGATGAAGCGCAAGATCGTCGGTGCGGCGAAGAACGGCGAGGCGTGGCGGCGCGCCATCGAGATGCTGGAGACCGTCGAGATTCCGGAGCCCGAGGCGCGGGCGGCCGACTACCCCCACCAGTTCTCCGGCGGGATGCGCCAGCGCGCGATGATCGCGATGGCGCTGGCCTGCGAGCCGGACCTCGTGGTCGCGGACGAGCCGACGACCGCCCTCGACGTCACCATCCAGGCCCAGATTCTGGAGGAGCTCGAGGACCTGAAAGACGAGTTCGACACCGCCATCCTGCTCATCACGCACGACCTCGCGGTGGTCGCGGAGACCTGCGACCGCGTGAACGTGATGTACGCGGGCGAAATCGTCGAGCGCGCGACGACCGAGGAGCTGTTCGAGAACCCCGAACACCCCTACACGCAGGGACTCATCGCGAGCACGCCGCAGCTCGACGACCCGGACGAGAGCCTCGAACCCATCGAGGGCAACGTCCCGGACCTCATCGACATCCCGTACGCGTGTCACTTCGCGCCGCGGTGTCCGGAGGCGGAACGCGAGTGCTTCGAGAGACAGCCGGACTTCCGGCCGGTCGGGGACGGCGACCACGAGGCCGCCTGTCTCCGCCGCGGGCCGGAGGAGGACCAGCTATGAGTTCCGAACAGACCACCACGACGGGAGCGGGCAGCGACACGCCCGGCGAGGACGTGGCCACCGGCGACGTCGTCCTCGAGGCCGAGGGCGTGAAGAAGCACTTCGAACAGAGCGACGGCTTCGTCGACAAACTGTTCGGCGCGAGCGGCTCCGTGAAGGCCGTCGACGGCGTCGACCTCGAGGTGCGGTCCGGGGAGACGCTCGCCGTGGTCGGGGAGTCCGGCTGCGGGAAGTCGACGCTCGGCCAGACGCTGCTGAACCTCCACGAGGCGACCGCGGGCACGGTGCGGTTCCGCGGCGACGATATCAGCGGCCTCAGCGGGAAGCAGATGCGGCCGTACCGGAAGGAGCTCCAGATGGTGTTCCAGGACCCGCTGGCGTCCCTGAACCCCAGACAGACCGTCGGCGACATCGTGACGGCGCCGATGGAGGTCCACGGCATCGGAGAGTCCGACGCGGACCGCCTGGAGCGCGCCGAGGGGCTGCTGGAGCGCGTCGGCCTGAAGCAATCGCACATCGACCGCTACCCGAGCCAGTTCTCGGGCGGCCAGCAGCAGCGCGTCGGCATCGCGCGGGCGCTGGCGGTCGAACCGGACGTCATCGTCGCGGACGAGCCCGTGAGCGCGCTGGACGTGAGCGTGCAGGCCCAGATCCTGAACCTCATGGAGGACCTCCAGGACGAACTCGGGCTGTCGCTGGTGTTCATCGCCCACGACCTCTCTGTCGTCCGGCAGGTCGCCGACCGGGTCGCCGTGATGTACCTCGGCGAGGTCGTCGAGATCGCGCCGACGGACGAACTGTTCGAGGACCCCAAACACCCCTACACGAAGTCGCTGCTGTCGGCGGTGCCGCGCATCGACCCGTCGGCGCGCACCGACCGCGTGGTGCTCCGGGGGTCGGTGCCGTCACCAATCGACCCGCCGTCGGGCTGCCACTTCCACACCCGGTGTCCGGCCGTCGTCCCGGGTGAGGGCTGGGACGGCGACCAGGAAACCTTCCGGAGCGCGTTCACGTTCCGGAACCGCGTCGAGGACGGCAACCTCGAAGTGGAGGTCGTTCGCGACCGCCTGGAGGCCGACCGCGGGCGCGTGACCGACGACGACGTCGCGGCGCGCATCGTGGAGACGACGCTACCCGGCGACCTGGAGGACCTGCCGGCGGACGCCGCCGAGTGCGTCCGCGAGGCCGCGCGGCTCGTCGTCGACGGCCAGGACGACGAGGCGGCCGCCCTGCTGCGGGAGGCCTGCCCGTCGCCGTGCGCCGGCGACCACCCCGCGCAGGTCGACGTCGGCGAGGGCCGGCGGGCGGCCTGCCACCGCGTCGACCCCGCCTACGACGCGCCCGCCGAAGTCGACGACTGACTCGGCGGCTCTCTGCTGTTCTCGCGTGCTCGATTCGACAGCCGCGGCGCCGGGAGGCGGCGAGCGCCGCGCGGTGCCGAAACCATTTCACCGCGGCTGGTCGAGGTACGGGTATGACCCGACCACACGTCGCCGTTGTCGGCGCGTACGGGAGCGCCGGCGTGGCGGCCGCCGAGGAACTCGTCGACGAGGACGTGGACCTGACGCTGATCGACGACGGCGAGCCCGGGGGCGGGCTCTGCATCCTCCGGGGCTGCATGCCCTCCAAGGAAGTGCTGTCAGCGGGCGCCCACCGGTACCAGGCGCGCCACGACCACCGCCTCGACGGCGTCCCCGAGGTCGACCTGGAGTCCGTCGTGGAGACCAAAGACGACCACGTGCTCGGGTTCGCGGAGCACCGGCGGACGGCCGTCCACGAGATGGCCGAGCGCGAGAACGTCACCTTCCACCACGACACCGCCCGGTTCGTCGACGACCACACCCTCGAAGTCGGCGGGGAGACCATCGAGGCCGACTACGTCGTGCTGGCGACCGGTTCGGAGCTGAACGTCCCGACGCTACCCGGCATCGAGGGCGTCGACTGGATGGGCAGCCGGGACGTCCTCGACGCCACCGAGTTCCCGGACTCCGGCGTCGTGATGGGGTTCGGCTACGTCGGCGTCGAACTCGTCCCGTACCTCTCGGAGGCCGCGGGCATGGACCTCACCGTCATCGAACACGACGACCGACCGCTCGACGAGAAACACCCTGCCTTCGGCGAGGAGGTCCTCGCCCAGTACCGCGAGGAGTTCGGCGTCGACGTCCGCACCGAGGTGTACGAGGAGGAGGTCGAGGCGACCGAGGACGGCGGCGTCCGCCTCCACCTCACCGACGGGTCGAGCGTCGAGGGCGACCAGCTGTTCCTGTTCACAGGCCGCGAGGCGTCGTTCCCGGACGGAATCGAGGAGACGGTCCTCGACCCGCACGGGGACTGGGTGACCGAGACGATGCAGACCGTCGACGACGACCGCGTGTTCGTCGTCGGGGACGCCACCGGCGGCCGGATGCTGCTGCACAACGCCAAGGAGGAGGGGTACGCCGCCGGCCGGAACGTCCTCGCGTCCGAGCGCGACGAGCCCCTGGAGACGTACGAGCCGATGACACACGAGGTGATGTTCGCGGGACTCGGCGTCTTCCCGTTCGCCTCCCTCGGCCTGACAGAGACCGAGGCCCGCGAGCGAGGCCGCGACGTCGTGACGGCCCAGCGGGACGCCTCCAGCGACGGCGTGTTCAAGACGAAGGACGCCGCCCGCGGTACCGCGCGCCTGGTCGTGGACGCCGACGACGGCACCGTCCTCGGCTATCACGGCCTGCACTACCACGCCGACGTGATGGCGAAGACGATGCAGGTGGTCCTCGAAGCGGGGATGGACGTTCGGGAGATTCCGGACCGCGCGTTCCACCCGACGACGCCCGAAATCCTCGACGGCCTGTTCCGCGACACCGCCGCCCAGCTGTAGCGAGCGCGACGAGCGAACGCGGGTGAGAACGGGGAGCGCGCCCCGACAGCGGTTCAGTCTTCGGTGGGGCTGTCGTGGCCGGCGAGGACGCCGCGGACGGCCGACGCGAGTTCGTCGAAGTGGTCCATCTGGAGTTCGTCCGTGGTGACGAACGCGCCGTGGTCGCCCTGGATGACGCGCGTCAGGTAGCCGCGGTCGAACGCGCGCATCGTGAACTGGTACTCGCCGAGCGCGGACTTGTCGTAGACGGCCTGCGAGCGGAAGCCCAGGCGTTCGTTCTCCACGAACCCGGCGACCGTCTCCTCCGCGTCTGGTTCGAGGTCCCCGCGGAGGTAGAGCCGCTCGTAGCTGTCCTCGTCGAAGTAGATGATGCTGCGGAGCTGGTCGCCGACGGCGGTGCGGCACGCGCTCTTCAGTTCCGTTGCGACGTCCGACGGCGCGTAGTTCGGCTCGTTCATGCGTAGAAATAGTTGTTCCACCTACAAGAACCACGTGGCGAGCCCCCCGAACGACCCGTCGCCGGCGAGGCGCGCCGAGTGGGACTGTACCGCGTGCGAACGAGTGCCAGCCTTTATACGCTGCGACCCGAATGACCGACCGATGGCGGCAGGCCAGACGCGCGCCCGCAGCGGCGTGCAGACGGAGTTACTCGACGGCGACCGTGCACTCGCGTACGCCGAGTACGGCGACCCCGACGACGCGGCGCTCGTCTTCTGCCACGGCCTCCCCGGGTCGCGCATTCAGGGGAGTCTGCTCCGCGACGCGGCCCGCGAGCACGACGTCCGCGTGCTCGCCCCCGACCGCCCCGGAATCGGTCGGTCGGCCGCTGCGGGCGTCCGCCCGCTCGGCGACTGGGCCGCGGACGTCGCGGCTCTCACGGACGCGCTCGGCGTCGACGAGTACGGCGTCGTCGGGTTCTCGGCGGGCGGCCCGCACGCGCTCGCCTGCGCCGCCCGCACGCCCGAACGCGTGACGCGCTGCGTGGTCGCGTCGGGCTCCCCGCCGCCCGCGCTCGCGGACGAACTCGACGGCTTCGTGCGCGCGGCCACGGGCCTCGGCCGGTACTCCGTCCACCTCGCGCGGCCGCTCGCGTGGCTGCTCTGCCGGCGCGTCGACGGCGCCACGCGGTTCACGGACGTGGTCGGCGACCCCCGGGACGGTAACCTCGCGAACCCCCGGCTCGGAGAGACCGGACGGGTGCTGCTGTCGGACGCCCAGGAGGCCGTCAGGCAGGGGCCGCGGGCGGTGGCGACGGAGTTCGCCGCGCTCGGCCGCGACTGGGGGTTCGACCTCGGTGACGTGGCCGTCCCGACGCGCGTGGTCCACGGCGCCCTCGACGAGGCGGTGCCGGTGTCTGTCGGCGAGTACGTCGCCGAGAGCGTCCCGGGCGCGGAGTTCGTCGTCCGCGAGAACGCCGACCACTACCTCGTGCTCACCGAGCACGCCGACGACATGGTTGCGTGGGTGGCCGGCGAGTGAGCGGTCCGTGAGAACGGCACGGAGCGGCTACCCGAGCGCCGCCGCTGGCCGCCCGGCCCCCCGGAAAGAACTCGGGTACCCCTACCCGGCGGCTGTCCCTGCGTCCCGTGCCGGTAAATGTCTTGTCAGACTGCCGGGGCCAATTCGGCGGATTCCTATCTTGTGAGAACCGTACCAGAACGTAAGACCGCGAGGTGGGATACGGACGTGTATGGACGGCGTTCGCGAACGACGCAGCGAGGAGTTAGCCGTTAGCCGCCGAACGTTTCTGCAGTCGACAGCCGGCGTGGCCGCCGTCGGCGCGGCCGCGGGCTGTCTCGGCGTCATCGGGGGCGACGACTCACCGACGGTGTTGAGCGAGCCGGACAGGCAGTACGACAACGAGGACCTCCCGTACCCCGCCTGGGGACAGCGCGTGCCGGACGTGGCCGTGCCGACTGCGCTCTCGGACAGCGAGGTCTCGACCCGAGACGTGTCGCAGCCGGCGCTGTACACGTTCTTCTACAGCCACTGCAACACGGTCTGCCCGGTACTGATATCGACGATGCGGAACGTCCAGACGCACGCCAGCAACGAGGGGTACGCCGACGAGGTCTCCCTGTTCCCGGTGACCTTCGACCCCGAACGGGACACGGCCGACCGGCTCCGGACGTACGGCGGGGAGATGAACGTCGACGTCGACGCCGGCAACTGGACGTTCCTTAGGCCGGCGGACCCGGCGCGCGCCGAGGCCGTCGTCACGGACGAGTTCGGCGTGGCGTTCGAACGCACGCACCCCGAGGAGATGGAGATGTACATGTTCACGCACGCGGCGCTCACGTACCTCGTGAACGGCGACGGCTACGTGGAGCGCGCCTACCGGTCGAAGGCCCCGAACGAGGACCAGATTCTCGCAGACCTCGAGCAGGTGAGGGAGGCGTGAACCGCCGGCGGGTGCTGGCTGCGCTCGCGGGCGTCGGACTGACGGGCGGCAGCGCCTGGGTCGCCCGGAACGGCGTCCCGCGACCCGACGAGGACGTGGGTGGTGCCGGGCTCCCGCGGGAGGTCGAGACGCTCGACGCGCCCGGGTCGACGGCGGGGACCGCCGCCGTACCGGTGCCGGAGACGCCGACCGTCGTCGACCTGTTCGCGACGTGGTGTGCGCCCTGCGACGAACAGCTTGAGGAGCTCCGCGCCGTCGAGGGGGAGTACCCCGAGGTGGCGTTCGTCTCCGTGACGAACGAGCGCGTCGGCGACACGCTCACGCGCGAGGACATCGCTGACTGGTGGGCGGAACACGACGGCGCGTGGACGGTCGGCATCGACCCCGGCAGCGAGCTGCTGTCGGCGTTCGGCGCGAACTCGCTGCCGTTCGTCGCTATCACCGACGCCGAGGGTCGGGTCGTCACCGAGTACAGCGGCGTCGCGGCCGCTGGCGACCTCCGCGAGGACCTCGACGCGCTCGTCGCATGACCGCGGACGCCTCGCTCGCCGGCGCGGTCGCGTTCGCGGCGGGCACCGGCGTCGCGACGTTCTTCGCGCCCTGCGCGTTCCCGCTGCTCCCGGGCTACGTCGGCTACTACGTCGCGGAGAGCGACAGCGACACCGCCGTGGTGGCGGCCGCGGCCGCCGCGGCGGTCGGGGCGGTCGCTGCGCTCGCGGCCGTCGCCGGACTCGTGCTGGTGGTCGGCCAGCCCGTCAGGGACGCGCTCCCGATCCTCGAACCCGTCGTCGGCCTGGGGCTGGTGGTCTTCGGCGCGCTCGTGGTCGCGGGCCGCGGCCCGGAACTCCGGGTGGCGCTGCCCGAACGCCCCACGTCCGTGCTCGGGTTCGGGGCGTTCGGCGCGGTGTACGCCGTCGCCGCCGCGGGCTGCGTCGTCCCGCTGTTCGTCGGCGTGGTCGCGCAGGCGCTCGCGCTCCCGCCGACCGGCGCGACAGCCGTCCTGGGCGTCTACGCCGCCGGGGTGGCGGCCCCGCTCGTGGGCGTGACGCTGCTGGCGGGCGCGGGCGTCGACGCCTGGCGGGACCTCGGCGCGTACGCCGGCAGAATGGAGACGCTCGCGGGCGCCGTAATGGTGCTAGCGGGCCTCGGACAGCTCTACCTCTCCGTGGTCGAACTGAACGTCCTCGGCGTGGCGTGACCCGTCTCAGGGCTCGACGCGCGCGAGCCGCATCGCGTTCCCGGTGACGCCGACGGTCATGCCGGCGTCGCCCGCGAGGACCGCGAGCCAGATGGGGACGAGGCCGAACGGGACGGCGAGCGCGAGCGCGGCCTTCACGCCGAGGCTCGCCCAGACGTTCTGCCGGATGACGTCGTTGGCGTCGCCGGCGAGTTCGTAGAGGTACGGGAGCTTCGCGAGGTCGTCGCCCATCAGCGCGACGTCCGCCGTCTCCAGGGCGGTGTCCGTGCCGGCGGCGCCCATCGCGATGCCGACGGTGGCGGTGGCGAGCGCGGGGGCGTCGTTGATGCCGTCGCCGACCATCGCGACGTCGCCGTACTCGGCGACGAGTTCGTCGACGGCGGCGACCTTCTCGTCCGGCAGGAGTTCCGCGCGGACCTCGTCGACGCCGACCTCGTCGCCGACGGCGCGGGCGGTGCGCTCGTTGTCGCCGGTGAGCATCACGGTGCGCTCGACGCCGAGGTCGCGCAGGCGCGCGACGACCTCCTTGGCGCCCGGACGAACGGTGTCCGCGACCGCAACGAGACCCTCCAGTTCGTCCTCCGTGCCGACCAGCACGACCGTCTTCCCTTCGCGCTGGAGGCCGGGGACGGTGTCCTCCAGGAGGTCGAGGCAGTCGTTGCGCTCGCAGCGCTCGCGGGCGGCCTGCGTGACGACGCCCCCGTCAGTCGTGGCGTGGACGTGCGTGAGGTCGAAGCCGAGTTCCTCGAAGAGGCCGGGCTTCCCGGCGACGTGGGGGTCGCCGTCGAGGGTCGCGCGCACGCCCTTCCCGGTGACGCTCTCGAAGCCCTCGATTTCGGGGGCCTCGACGCCGCGGTCCTCGGCGCGCGCCACGATGGCGTCCGCGATGGGGTGCTCGCTGCGGGACTCCAGGCCGCGGGCGCACGCCAGGACGTCGGCCTCGCTGTTCCCGTTCAGGGGGACGACGTCGGTCACGGCGAGGTCGCCGGTGGTGAGCGTGCCGGTCTTGTCGAAGGCGACGGCGTCGACGCTCCCCATCGCTTCGAGGTGGTCGCCGCCCTTCACGAGCACGCCGTGGCGGGCGGCGCTCGTGATGCCGGAGACCACGGAGACGGGCGTCGAGATGACGAACGCGCACGGGCAGGCGAGCACGAGCAGCGTCAGCCCGTAGACGACGGCGGTCGGCCAGGTGACGCCGAAGACGAACGGCGTGCCCAGCGTGGTGAGTATCGCGAACGCGACGACCGCGGGCGTGTACTTGGACGCGAAGCGCTCGACGAACTGCTCGCGGTCGGTCTGGTTCGACTGGGCGTCCTCGACCAGTTCGACGATGCGCGAGAGCGTGTCGTCGCCGGCCGCGGACGTGACCTGAATTTCGAGGTAGCCGGTCTCGTTGACGGTGCCGGCGTACACCTCGTCGCCGTCGGTCTTCTCGACGGGCACGGACTCGCCCGTGACCGGGGACTGGTCGATGGCGCTCTCCCCGTCCACGACGACGCCGTCGGTCGGCACCTTCTCGCCGGGCCGCACCACCACGACCTCGCCCACCGCGACCGTCTCGACGGGGACGGTGACCTCCTCGCCGTCTCGTCTGACGGTCGCCTCGTCGGGGGAGAGTTCCATCAGTTCGCGCAGCGACTGGCGGGCGCGGTCCATCGCGTACGCCTCGAGGAGTTCGGCGACGCTGAACAGGACGGCGAGCGTCGCGGCCTCGAAGTACAGGGACTCGCCGAACGCCACGCTGGCGGTGAGCGCGCCGAGGATGGCGACCGACATCAGGAAGTCGATGTCGAGGCGGAGCGCGCGCGCCGACCGGGCGCCCTCGCGCAGAATCTCCTGGCCGCCGAGCGCGACGGCCGCGAGGAACAGCGCGTCCGCGACGTGGAGGTCGCTGCCGCCGACCGCCGCGAGCAGGGCGTTGGCGTCTCCGAGCACGAACTCGAAGAGGAGGCCGACGGCGACGAAGACGCCGCCCGCCCACGTCTTTAGGGCGCGAGGGCTCGTCCAGATTTCGGCGCGGTCGGTGTCGCGGTCGCTGCCGGTGCCGGTGACTTCGTAGCCGGCGGCCTCGACGGCCGCGACGATCTCGGCCTCGCTGGTCACCGACTCGTCGAACCACACGACTGCCGACCCCGTGGTCGGCTGTTCCTCGTGGCCGGTGACGCCCGCGACGCCGGTGAACGCGTACTCGACCTTCCCGGCGCAGGACGCACAGTCCATGTCCGGGACGTCGAGGCGGAGTTCCACCACGTCGTCGCCGGCGTCGGGCCGGCCGTCCGCACCCCCGGCTGGCTCCCCTGCAGTAGTCATTACCCGAGGGTAGCGGACTCAGCGTTATGAATACTACTGCTACGAACCGGGGCCCAGTTGCGCATAATTAACAACGGATTCGCCTCGAATTGTTAAATCGGCGTGTCGCCGTCGACGACGTCGCGACGATTCGTCCGATTCGGGACATCACCGATGAAACCGGCTACTCGGCGGCCGAAGTCGGCTACGCGCGGTTCGCTCACGGTGCCCACGTCCGCGAGGGTACACCGCACTAGCAACTCGGGCGCTCAGTGGTGGAATCCGATAGTACAGTTTAACAACTCGCGGCACCCGTGTTGTTACATGAGCGTCGTCAGCGTCTCCATGCCAGAAGAACTGCTCGACCGCATCGACGAGTTCGCCGAGGACCACGGCTACACCGGCCGCAGCGAAGTCGTCCGCGAGGCCAGCCGGAACCTCCTCGGCGAGTTCGAGGACAAGAAACTCGAGGACCGCGAACTGATGGGCGTCGTCACGGTGGTCTTCGACTACGAGACGACGAACGTCGAAGAGAAGATGATGCACCTCCGCCACGAGCACGAGGACCTCGTCGCGTCGAACTTCCACAGCCACGTCGGCGGCCACCACTGCATGGAGCTGTTCGTCCTGGAGGGGTCCCTGGAGGACATCTCGACGTTCGTCGGGAAGATTCGCGCGACCCAGGACACCCTCACCATCGACTACTCGGTGCTGCCCGTCGACGAGTTCGGCGCGCTGGCCGACATGGACTGACGGCGGCAGAACCAGACTCTCTCCTCGGTTCAGGCGTCGCGGGCGACCCAGTGGCCCTCCTCGTTGGCGACCAGGCCCTCGTCCCGGAGGTCCGGGAGCACCCGCAGGAGTGTCAGACACGGCAGTTCTAGGTCGGCTTTGAGTTCGTCGAGGGTCGCGCCGCCCTGCACGGCGAGGTAGAGGTAGACGAGTTTGCGACGGTCGGATTCGATGTCGCGGACGGCCGACACCACGCCGGCGGCCGCTTCCAACTGACTGGCGCTCATACTCCACCCCTGTATTTCGACGATAATAAAATCTTGTTCCCACGATTGTCGAAAACCGGGGCGAGGAAGAAGGTTCGAGTCGCTGTTGCTACCGTGTCGACCGGAGAGTAGTCCTAGCGCGCGGGCAGCGTGCGAGCAGTCGGGAGTCCCGGCAGTCACTCACCGAGGCCACGGACCCTCAACTGGACGTGGAGGACCGGCACCGCCGTGACCGTCGCGACCAGCGCGACAGCCAGCGGCAGGACGCCGGCGAGCGCGAAGGGCAAGGCGTGTGCGAGGCCGAACGTCGCCGCGAAGACCGCCCACGAAGCACAGATCACGCGCGTCCGGTGTCTCACGGAAGAGGCGAGACGCGACGGTCACATAAACCAGGTGTCGTGTTCTCGGCCGGTGCGACTCGGGATACCAGTCGACCGACCGCGAGCACGCGACGCCCGCCGATATCGACTGACACCAGGACCGCCCTATGGTGGCAGCGTTACCGCGGGCTCACACGTCCTCCTCGCCCCAGGGGTCCGCGGGGCCGCCGGAGCCGCGCCTCGGTTCGCTGGAGTGACTGGCGGCCTCACGGTCGGCCTCGCGCGCTTCGATGATGCGCCGGGTGCTCTCCCCGACGCGCACGAAGTGACAAATCGGGTTCCCGGGGTAGACGACGGGGTTCTCCAGCACGCCGACGAGCATGCCCGTGAACGGCGCGGTCACCTCGGTCACGTCCGTCATGAACGGATTCGTGATGCGGCAGATGACCTCGCCCTCCCGCACCAGGTCGCCGCGGTCGTAGCGCATCTCCACGATGCCGCCGTCGTCGGCGCGCAGCCACGTCTTGTCGTCCCAGCCCGAGATGACGGTACGCCAGCCCGGCCACCGCACCGTCTCCTGGGGGTAGACGCCGTACTCGGCGAGCACGCTGCGCACACCGTCCAGGGCCTCGTCGATGAGCCTTCGCTCGAAGCGGTGGGCCTCCCCCATCTCGACGGTGATGGTGGGGACGCCGGCCTTCGTGGCCTCGGTGCGCAACATCCCCTCGGAGCCCTCGCCGTCCATGATGACGCTCGCCCCGAACGCCTGCGCGAGACGCGCGACCTCGTCGGCGCCCATGTCCGCGCGAACGTGGAACATGTTGGTGCGGCCCCGCGTGGACGTGTGAAAGTCGAGGCCGTAGTCGCAGGGCTCGACGAAGTTCTCGAAGATAGTGGCCGCGACCCGCTGCGTGCTCGTCGACCCCTCCTTCCCGGGAAACGCCCGGTTCAGGTCGCGGTCGTAGACGGGGAAGTACCGCTGCTGGGTGACGAAACCCTGGACGTTCACGACGGGCAGACAGACGAGCGTGCCGTGGATGTGCTCGTGTTTCCACTCTTGGGCGACCTCGCGGACCACCTCGATGCCGTTCAGTTCGTCGCCGTGGATGGCCGCCGAGAGGAACACCGTCGGCCCGCCGTGGCTGCCGTTGACGACCGTGACCGGAATCCGCACCGGGTCGCCGAGGTACGTCTCGCTGACGGGGTAGCGAAACTGGTCGGTCTCGCCCGGTGGCACCGCGCCGCCGTCGTACGTGAAAACCTCTGCTCGCTGGTCGGTCATGGTAGCAGAGACGTGGCACAAACCCATAATAGAGCCGACAGTCTGGGGTGTGCCCGACTCGCACTGCCGGTGAGCCGTCGGCCCGAGACGGTGGAACGGTGAGGATGGTGGGACCGCGTCTGCGGCGACTGCCGCTGACACGGGTGTGTCACTCGGATACCCGGTGGCGGGCATCCACTCGTGTAGAGGGCCGCGTTCGACATAAGCGTCAGCCAACCGCGTCGTAAGGCGGTGACACAGTGGTAACCCCGGACCGCTGGAGCGGCCACGGAGAGCGGTCGCGTTACTGCTGGTGACTTGGTCCCCGAAGGAGCGAGTAACTATCCGAGGCGGGGTCGATGTCGCCCGGCGAGCGAAGCCGCCAAAACACCTCGTTCCGGGGTTACCGGCGGTTATGGAGCGGTTTTAGTGTGTATGCTACGATACCACGCGACTACCACCGCGACCAGGCGCGCGTTCCTCGCGAGCGTCGGCGCAGGGGTGGCCGCGCTCGTGGTTGTCAGTAGCATCGCCACGGCGCGGGGCGTCGAGCCGGAGAAGCGTGAGAGCGAGAGGCGGGCCGCCGAGAATCAGGCCGTCGGGGCGTCAGTCACCGGCTCGCTGGCCGCGTCCTCGCCGGCCTCCAGCGCTTCGAGGAAGGCCTCGGCGTCGAGAGCAGCCATGCTGCCGGTGCCGGCCGACGTGATTGCCTGCCGGTACCGGGGGTCGGCGACGTCGCCCGCGGCGAAGACACCGTCGACGGCCGTCCGCGCGGTCGGCCGCCCGTCCTCGTCGGACGCGGTGTAGAGGTAGCCATCGTCGTCGCGCTCGACACCGGTGCCGTCGAGGAACCGCGTGTTGGGCGTGTGGCCAACGGCGTAGAAGACGCCGCCGATGTCGACGGTCTCCGTCTCGACGTCGACGCCGTTCTCGGCCTTGTCGCGTGGGTAGCCGTCCGGATGGGAGACGAGCGTCGCGCCGGTGACGCCGGTCTCCTGGGAGCCCTGGATGGCCCGGAGTTCGGTGTTCCACCGGAAGTCGATGGCGTCGTGCTCGCGGGCGCGGTCGGCCATGATCTCCGAGGCGCGCAGCTCCTCGCGGCGGTGGACGACGGTGACGGAGTCGGCGAACTTCGCGAGGAAGAGCGCCTCCTCCATCGCGCTGTCGCCGCCGCCGACGATCAGGACGTCGTCGCCGCGGTGGAACGCGCCGTCGCAGGTCGCGCACGTCGAGAGGCCGTGACCCATCAGTTCGTCCTCGTTCTCGGCGCCGACCCAGCGCGCGCTGGCGCCGGTGGCGACGACGAGCGCGCGCGTGCGCAGCGTCTCACCGGACGCGAGTTCGAGGGTGAACGGCTGGCCGTCGAGGTCGGCGTCGACGATGCGGCCGTGCTGGAACTCGGCGCCGAACTCGCTGGCCTGGTCTTTGCCGCGCTGGACGAGTTCCATGCCGCCGACGCCCTCGGGGAATCCGAGGAAGTTCTCGACGTCGGTGGTGAGCGTGAGCTGGCCACCGGGCTCGTCCCCCTCGAGGACGAGGGGGTCGAGGTCGGCGCGCGCGGCGTAGACGGCCGCGGAGAGGCCGGCGACGCCCGACCCCGCGATCACGAGGTCGCGTGTCTCCCCGCTCATCTACTCGGTGTACTGGCCGACGAGCGACCGCAGCTGTTCCTCGCGCTGGACGCCGACGATCTCCTCGACCTGCTCGCCGTCGGCGAACAGGACGAGAGTGGGGACGCCGCGGACGCCGTAGGCCTGGGCGAGGGGCTGGTTGGCGTCGACGTCGACTTTCGCGACGGCGGCGTCGGTCTCGGCGGCGATGGTTTCGACGATGGGTTCGAGCATCTTGCAGGGGCCACACCAGTCGGCGTAGAAGTCCGCGAGGACGACGTCGTTCTCGTCGACGGTGGCGTCGAGGTCGGACTGCCCGTCGATGTGTACGGGTTCGTTCGGGGCGGTACCGGTCTCGGCTGCTGCATCAGTTGTCATCACCAGACTGTACGACCTGCCCGCAATTAAGGGTTTTGGGTAGAAAGTACAATACTATGCAATCGTATCGGGTGGCGACCGCCGGACTGCGCCGGGAGGCCACCAGGAGTAGTGCCGAATACGCCGAGAGCAAGATGACGTACTAGGGAACGAAGAGAACGGGAGAGAACGGCCGCAGAACCGGACGTTCGAGAGAGCTGCGTCAGCTTTCGAGGGAGAGGGGCGTCGCTTCCTCGGACTCGTCGTACTTGGTCTCGAACTCCTGAATGAGCTGGCCCATCTTCGCGTACCAGTCGTTGAGCAGGCGCTGCATGTCGTCGGCGATCTGCGAGGGGTCAGTCGGCGAGTAGACGTGGTAGTACCCTCCCTGGTCGTAGTTGATCTGGTTCTTCTCGATGAAGCCCGTCTGCAGGAGGCGCTGGACCGAGCGGTAGGCCGTCGAGCGCTCGCGGTCGACAGCCTCGGCGATTTCGTCGACGGTCAGCGGCTCTCCCGTCTGGACGAGGGCCTGGAAGCACTCCTTGTCGAGTTCCTTGAGCCCGTGGAAGCACTCCAGCAGCCCCTCGCACTCCATGTCCCGTCGGAGTTGTTCAGACATCGAATCTGGCATTGTTATCGCCAGAACGTACGTACTGAGCCGTTAAAAGACTTTTGCACGGACTACACAATTTTGCAGTGAGTGAAAGCGGAATCGACACCGCAACAACGCGCAATCGACGTGCCGTCTACCCCGAGACGTTCACCGCCAGGAACGTGAACTCCCCCGCTTCGAGGAACACACGACTGAAGCGAGAAACGGAGTAGTGCGAAGCCGAATCAGTCGGCGGCGGGAGTCTCCTGGCGACGCGTCGAACGGAGCGAGGAGACCGTCGAGTAGAGGATTGCGAACGCGACGACGACTGCCGCGCCGATGACGAGCACCAGCCCGAGCAGCTCGAGAGCCGAGCTACCGATGTAGGAACCGACCTCGCCGATACCCACGGCGGTAGCGCCGATCAAGAGCATCCCACCGAAGTAGACTTTGATTCCGTCAGCGTCGACGACCGCAGTCGCGGCGGAGCCGACACGAGCACCGAGTGCGCTCCCGAACAGCAGCGGAGCGACGATACCGAGGTCGACGCCGCCGCCCTGCCCGTAGAGGTAACTCCCGAGACCGCCGGAGAAGACGATCTCGAAGAGGTCAGTCCCGACAGCGACGGGCACCGGGACACCGATCGCGTAAATCATCGCAGGCATCCGGATGAATCCACCACCGACGCCGAGGAAGCCCGACAGGACCCCAGTCGCGAAGGCGACGGCCGTGATGACCCACGCGGACACGCGGACGTCACCACGGAGCGTCACCATCGGCGGAATCCGGACCGTCTGCTGGATCGTCTTGGCGATTTCGGGGATCTCGTACTCGTCGAGGTCCTTGTCGGTTGCCTCGTGGTCGACCCCACCGCCGCCACCGCCTTTCAGCGCGTCGCGGGTGACCATCGCGCCGACGCCGCCGAGCAGGACGACGTACGCGACACTGATGATACCACCCGCGAGTCCCAGCGATTCGAGGTAGTAGACGCTGGCGCGGCCGACCTCGATACCGATGGTCGTCCCGGTGATCATGATCGCGCCGAGTTTGTAGTCGACCTGCCCGAGGTCGTGGTGTTTCAGCGTCGCGATGACGGCCGTCCCGAAGACGAACGCCATCCCACTACCGACTGCGACAGGTGCGGGGTAGTCCAACATCAGCAGGGCGGGAGTGACGAGGAACGACCCTCCCATGCCGAAGAACCCGAACAGGACGCCGACGACGAGGCCGAAGCCGACGAACAGCGCCAGCATCTCGGGGCTCGTCCCCAGAATCCCGGCACCGCCGAGTACGCTACCGAGCATTCGGTTCACCTCCGACGAGGAGCTTCATGAGGTAGGGTCCGAAGAGTCGTTCGAGACCGCCGTAGCCCACGTAGAGCACAATCGCCTCAACGAGGATTGTGCCGATGAGCAAGGCCGTCTCCGGGTCCCACGTGGGAACCTCTAGTCCAGCCATCTGTTCACCCTCCGATGCTCGAAACCGGAAATTCGCTGTTGCCACATTTCTGTTCAATATCCTCTATCGCGCTCACGCCTATAACGGTTTTGGGTTCACTGCACAATACTGTATTTCGGTAACCCCTCCGGAACTATCGATAACGTACATATAACATATGCCGTCTCGGCGCCCCGGAAACCGACTGTCGACCGACGAACAGCAGCAAAACCGTGATATCGTCGGTCAACGAAATAACTAGTATGAGGGCCCTGTTCGCGACCGACCTATCGGCCGCCAGTGAGGCTGCAATAGAGAACGAAACCAGCCTCGAGTGCCTGGGCCGCATCGGCGTCGACACGATTCACCTCGTGACGGTCGTGCCGGCGAACGTCTACTCCGGAATGCCCGGCGTGAACTTCGACGAGCGACGCCGACAAGGCCTGGACCGCTATCGGAAGGTGATAAAAGCCGCGGGGTTCGACGTCGAGACCCACGTCGTCCGTGGGACACCCTACCGCCGTATCAACGGTATCGCCGAAACCGTCCAGGCCGACATGTCGATCGTCGGCTCACGGGGCCAGAGTCCACTGGAGAACCGCATCATCGGCTCGACCGCGCGGAACCTCGCACGGACGACCGTCGTTCCGTTACTGGTCAACCGCGTCGAGCGAGCCACCGACGAACCAGACCTCCTCCGCGAACACCTCTTCCAGCGCGTCCTCTTCGCGACGGACTTCTCGGAGAACGCCGACGGAGCCTTCGACGCGTTCTCGTACCTCCGCCACGCGACCGAGGAGGCGACACTCGTCCACGTCCAGTCACCCAAGGACGAGGACGTCGACGCCGACCCACGCGAACGGTTGGCCGAGCGCGCTCGCACGCTCGAGAACTGGGGCATCGAAACGCGAATCGAGGTCCGGCAGGGCGACCCCGCCGACGAGATACTCGCCGTCGAAGACGCGGTGACGCCGTCGACGGTCCTCGTCGGTTCGAGAGGGCGAAGCCGCATTCGACGGCTCCTGCTTGGCAGCGTCTCGGAGGAGATCGTGGCGCAGGCGAAGGGGAACGTCTTCCTCGTCCCACCGCCCCGAGCGGTCTGAGGCGGTCAGTCTTCGGCAGTGACCGCTGCGGCCCCAGACATCGCAGGCGCGGGTGGCTCGTGGGTGCCGAACTCGGGATGAGTCTCCTCCATCCAGACGTACACCACGGCGCCGGAGACGAACATCAGGCCCGCAGTCAGGTAGAACGCGGCCGCCGCGTTCACGAACTCCATCGAGAGCCCGATCAGGATCGCGCCGACGCCGTAGCCCGAGTCCCGCCACATCCGGTAGACGCCCATCCCAGCCGACCGCCACGTCGGGTGCGCCGCGTCGCTCGGGACCGTCATCAGGTTCGGGTACAGCAACGCCATCCCGAGCCCGGAGACGGCGGCCAGCGCGACCCACGGGAGGTAGCCGTCGACCAGCACCATCCCGAGGACGCCCGCGCCGGCGAGAAACATTCCAGCGATTACGGGCGGGCGGCGACCGATGCGGTCCGCGAGTCCGCCCGTCCCGATCTGGAGGAAGTACATCGCGCTGTGGACGCCGACGACGACGCCGACGGCCTCGATACCGAGCCCCTGACTCGTGAGGTACAGCGGGACGGCTATCCAGAACAGCGTGTCCACGAAGTTCTCGATGTGGCCGGCCTGCGCCGCCGCGAACAGCGTCCGGTCGCCGTAGGTCGCCCGCTTCAACACGTCGTAGAACGGGAGGTTCGCGTCGCGGTGGTCGTCCTCGCCCTCGGCTTGCGCGAACTGGACGGTCTCCCTGATCAGGAAGACCGAGATGAGGAACGCCAGCACGACGACGACGGCCAGGAAGTAGAACGGCTCGGGCCGCAGATTCCACTGGCCGGCGATGACGCCCGTAATCCAGGCGCCGACCGCGACGCCGGTGTAGCCGAACGCCTCGTCGATGCCGACCGCGAGCCCGCGCTGGTCGGGGCCCGCGAGGTCTATCTTCGCGTTGATCGCCATGCTCCAGGTCAGTGCCTGGTTGACGCCCAGCAGGACGTTCCCGACAGTGATCCAGCTCCAGCTCGGCGCGTAGATGAGGATCACCGGAATCGGCAGCGCAGTGAGCCAGCCGAGGACGAGCACCGGCTTGCGCCCGTACTCCTCGCCCCACTTGCCGGCGTAGAGGTTCAGCAACGCCTTCACGAAGCCGAAGGAGACGACGAACGAGCCGAGGACGAAGAAGGACTCGACACCGAGCACGTCCCCACCCAGCACGGGGACGACGGTCCGCTCGGACCCGATTGTCAGCCCGGTCGCGAACACGAGCAGGACGTGCAGCGAGAACTGCCCGAGGTGCTCGCGGATTCCCTGTCTGAGTTCGGTTGTCGCGCTCATTGGTGTCCTCGTTCGATTCGATTACAACAGGAGGAAAGCGGCGCCGTACGCGAGTACGAACGACCCCACGAACGACCCCGCCCACGCTCCCACGGTCACGAGAATCTTCCGCGCGTCCACGGCGTCCCGGCCGCCGACCGCGGCACCGCTCCCGATGATGGCGCTGACGACGATCTCGTTGAACGACACGGGAACGCCGAGCAGCACCGCCAGTTGGGCGATCAGGAACGACGGGACGAGCGCCGAGATGGAGCGCCGCGGCCCGAGCGACGAGTAGTCCTGCGCGAGCGACTTGATCATCCGGGGCGCACCCGTCCACGACCCGACGAGCATCCCGAGGCCGCCACCGACCAGCACGGCGAACGACGAGAGCATCCCGACCTCGTCGAGCAGCGGGAGCAGCGGCCCGACGGCGAGACCGACCTGGCTGCCGCCAGCGGAGAACGCGACGAGCGCGCCGAGCGCGAGCAGCACGCGCCGCAGGCCGCCGCGTCTGTCGCGGCTGACGTCCCACCAGACGACGACGGCGACGGCCAGCGCCGCGGCGCCGGTGACGGCGATTCCCGCCGCGAGACCGTCGACGGCCAGCGCGCGCTGGCCGACGTCACTGACCGTGCCAGGCGCGTCCCCCGAACCGAGGAAGCTGAACTTGACGTTCACGAGGACGGCACCGACCAGCCCCGCGAGCGCGGGAACACTGTACCGTTCGGGCACGCCGGGACGCGGCAGGACGGTGGCGATGGCGAACGCGATGCCGCCGCCGACGAACGGCGTCAACGCCCAGACGGCGCCGATCTGGCGGTACTTCGGCCAGACGGGCGTCCCGCCGAGCGCGAGGCCGACACCGATGACGGCGCCGGTCACGGTGAACGCGGTCGCTATCGGGTACCCGGTCGTGATGCCGACCGCCATCAGCCCGGCGCCCAGCACCAACACGAGGATGACGCCGGCGACAGGCAGGCTCGTCCCGCCGACGAGACCGCTCCCGACGGCTTCGGAGACGTTCCCGCCCTGCGTGACGGCGCCGGCTAAGCCGAAGAGGCCGACAACGAAGGCGGCCCGCATCGTCGTGATGGCGTTCGCGCCGACGGCGGGAGCGAACGGCGTCGCGCCACTCGACCCGGCGCCGATAACCCACGCCATGAACAGGCTGGCGAGCGCTGCACCAACGAAGAGAGCGATGAGAGCGGGGTCCATAGAAACTGAGGAGAGGGGTTAGTCTGCGCCCGCGGGGGACGTGTCGCGGCTCTGGCTGCGACTCCGCCAGTACCCCTGGAGGTACGCGCCGAGGAACATCCCGGCGAGCGCCCACAGGATTGTGACGTTGCCGACGCCGAGGCTCGCGTACGCTGCACCCGGACAGATGCCGGAGAGCCCCCAGCCGACGCCGAAGATGGCGCCGCCGACCAGGACGTTCCGGTCGAAGGGCTTCAGCCGGCGCTCGTACCGGTCGCCCGTCAGCGGGGCGCGGTCGCTGATCCGTGGCATCACCGCGAAGGCGATGCCGGAGACGATGGCCGCGCCGAACATCACGAACAGCAGTCCGAGGTCATCGAACTGGAGGAAGTTCAGCACGATCTCCGGACGCGCCATCTGACTGAAGCCGAGCCCGAACCCGAAGATCAGGCCGCCGACGAAGATCAGCGGCTTGAACAGGGGATGTCGGTCAGCCATCTACGGGCTCACCCCGAGTGCGGAGACGACCTGTGCAGTCCCGATAGCGACGGTGATGAACGTCACGACGCCGACGATCGACGTCTTCGACGCTGAGCCGACGCCACAGACGCCGTGCCCGGACGTGCAGCCCTTGCCGACGCGGGTGCCCACGCCGACGAGGATGCCGCCGAGGAACAGCCGCCAGGGCTGGACGGACGTCGACCAGAGCGTCAGCCCGCCGACCTCGTACAGTCCGCTGGTCGCGCCGGCCTCGTACAGCGACGTCGTCACCAGGCCGGACTGGACCGTCGCGGCGAACGCGAACCCGCCGAGGACGATGCCGAGCGTGAACACGACTCGCCAGTCCCGCGACGAGACGTACTGCTGGAAGCGCGACTGCCCGGAGACGTACGACAGCGTGGACTCCAGGAACGTGCTCGCGCCGGCGGGGATACCCGTCCCGACGTAGATCACGACCGCGCCGAGACCGACCAGCAGGCCGCCGACGGCGTACCGGCTAACGCCGTTCGGAAACAGCTCTGCGGCCGTCAGGAGCGGAACTGGGTCAGCGACCATCGGCGCGTTCAGTCACCCGCGAGCGACTCCTGGCTCGCAGCGCAGTTGTTCGGGCCGAGTTCGAGGGTGAACGCTTCCTCGTCGTCGACCGTGTTCTGGCCGAGGTTCGTCGCGATGATGTCCCCGTAGTTGGCGGGCCGCGGCGGCATGTCCGAGAGGATCAGCTCGATGAAGTCCTCCTCGTCCATCGTGAGCGCGGCCATCTTGTCGACGAGCTGGCCGATAGGCGCCGTGTACGTGCCGTCGTCGGCGGGCTCGGCGGCGTCGCTGAAGTGCGCGCCCCCGATCAGCGTGTCGTCGGGCAGCGTGAGCACGCGCTCCTGGAGGGACTCGTAGAGCATGCTGGCGGCGTCGGGTGCCCCCTCGTCGCCCTCTTCGAGGTCGGGGCGGGCGACGCTCTCGATGAAGAGCCCGTCGCCGGTCGCGAGCAGACTGTCGCCGACGAGGTAGGAGGTCATCCCGGTCGTATGACCGGGCGTGTAGACGGCCTCGACGGTGGCGTCACCGACGTCGAAGGTGTCGCCGTCCGCCGCGGTCGTCAGGTCGTCGGCGTACGTGACGCCGCGGTCGACGGCGGCCTCGGGGATGACGCCCTCGACGCCCTCAGCGTCGAGGTTGCGGACGCCCGAGATGTGGTCGGCGTGGATGTGGGTGTCCAGCGCGTACTGCAGGTCGACGCCGAGGTCGTCGGCGTCGTCGAGGTAGCGGTCGGTGAACGCCCGCAGCGGGTCGATGATCGCGGCCTCGTCGTCGTCGTAGAGGAGGTAGCCGAGGCAGCCAGAGGAGGGACGCTGGTACTGCAGGAGCGTGCCCGCGCCGTCGTAGTTGGAGACTTCGACGGTCTCGTAGATGCTTGCCCAGCCGTTCATGCCGTCTTCGAGGTGGTCGACGTCGTAGCCGCGCTCCGCGAGCGTGCCCGCGACGAACTCGCTGGCGCCGCCCTTCGCGCAGAGGACAGTCAGTTCACGGTCGTCGGGAATCTGGTCGAGGACGTCCTCGTCGATGTCGTCCTCGAGGAACTCGAAGTACGGGACGTTGATCGACGTGACGTTCTCGCCGTCGATGCGCCACTCGTCGTAGTCGGACTGCATGCGCGCGTCGAGGAGTGTGACGTCCTCGCCGCCGTCGATGCGGTCCTTGAGCGTTTCGGGGTCGACCGATTCCACGTCGACGTCTGGAGTCGGGAAGTCGTCGGCGTTCATGTTGTGCATTCCCCCCTACTGGGTTGACGCACAAAAGCATTTGCATAGTAATTCCCCTACCGCGCAATACCATTCCGCCGCGTGAGCGGGAGAAACCGGTTCGGACGGCACTAGAGGGAGAATATCGCGCGCATAGTGGTCGCCCACCCACCCCAGTTGTTTGTGTGGAGTGCAAGAATCGACAATCTTTTAGTCAATGGCCGGGTATTGTGCGATAGCTCCAATACCTACCAACGGAGCAGATGATCAATGAGTTCCGAATTCGATATCACGGAGACGCTAGACGTGAAGGGTGCATCGTGTCCCATGCCAGTTGTGAAGACGAAGTCCGCCATCGACGACCTGGACGTCGGCGAGGTCCTCGAAGTCGTGGCCACCGACTCCGGTAGCATGAGCGACATCGACGGCTGGGCGTCGGGAACTGAGGGCGTCGAGCTCCTCGACCAGACAGAGAGCGACGACGTGTTCAAACACTACGTCCGCCGGACGGAGTAACCATGAGTACGGACACCCCTGACGCGTCGGCCGACGACGCTCCCACGCGTGCGGAACTCGCTGCACGCGTCGACGAGCTCGAGGCCGCCCTCGACGACGACGGCCAGAAGAAGATGAGCATCATCGCCACGAAGGGGACCCTCGACATGGCGTACCCGCCGCTCATCCTCGCCAGCACCGCCGCCGCCTTCGGCTACGAGGTGACCGTCTTCCACACCTTCTGGGGGCTCGACATCCTCCACGAGGAGAAGTCCGGCAACCTCAAGCTGAGTTCCGTCGGCAACCCCAACATGCCGGTGCCGAACGTCGTCGGGGCGCTCCCCGGCATGGACCGCGTCACCACCTCGATGATGGAGAAGAAGATCGATGACAACGACACCGCCACCATCGAGGAACTCCTCGAGACCAGCCTCGAGATGGGTGTCGAGTTCCAGGCCTGCCAGATGACCATCGAACTGATGGACTACGACGAGGACGACTTCTACGACGGCGTCACGACCGGCGTCGGCGCCGCCACCGCCCTCCAGGACATGGCCGACGCCGATATCCAGCTCCTCGTCTAGGTATCTAACCACGACGCGACGCCGAATTCTCTACCTCCACGCTCCCGAATCCGGGGCCGTGGGCCGTTACTCGCCGACGAGGACCGCTCCCGGCGTCACTCCCACTCCGCTTCGAGCGCCGCCAGCAGACGGTCGACGTCGGACTCCGTGTTGACCGCGTGGACGGACGCGCGAACGGCCGACGGCTCCGGGAGCGCACGCACGACGATTCCAGCCTCGTCGAGTCGGTCGACGGTCGCCTCCGGGTCCTCGACGTCGACCGTCACGAGCCCGGTCTCCGGGGAGCTGGGGCTGAGCAGCCGGTCCTCCGGCACCGCGTCGGCGACCCTGCCCGCGAGCCGCTGAATGCGGTCGCGGACGCGGTCGACGCCGACCTCGTCCATCACGTCGATCGCCTCCCGCAACGCGACGTACGGCGCCTGGTTCGCCGACCCGACCTCGAACCGGCGGGCGCCGGCCGCGTACTCGAAGGGGTCCGCGGTCGGCGTCTCGACGCTCCGGTAGCCGACCGTCCGTGGCGCCAGCGACTCGGCGACGTCCCGGTCGACGTAGAGGAAGCCACTCCCCCAGAGGCCGAGCAGCCACTTGTGGCCGGCTGCGGCGACAGCGTCCGCACCCCACTCGGCGACGTCCACGGGTAGCTGTCCGGGCACCTGGACGGCGTCGACCAGCGCGAGCGCCCCGGCGTCGTGGGCGATGTCGACGAGCTCCGCGACCGGCAGCACGGTGCCGTGCGTCCACGTGACGGCGCTGAAACACGCGAGCGTCGCGTCCTCGACGGCCGCGGCGAACTCCTCGACGTCGATACGACCCTGCTGGGTCTCGACGACCCGGACCTCGACGCCCTCCCGTTCGAGGCGCTGCCACGGGAGGACGCCGGCGGGGTGTTCGACGTCGGTGCGAACGACCACGTCTCCAGGCTGCCAGTCGACGCCGTTCGCGAACGCGTTGATGCCCGCCGTCGTGCTCTCCGTGAGCGCGACCTCGTCGGGTTCGGCGCCGACGAAGGACGCGACGCGCTCCCGAGTCCGATCGTACTCCTCGAAGGCGACCTCGTAGGGGTCGTCCTCGACGGGCACGTCGTACTCGTAGCGCTCGTTGTACTCGTTCGCCGCCTCGACGACGTACCGCGGGCTGGGGCCGTGCGCGCCGAAGTTCAGGTAGACGGCGTCCTGAAGCGCAGGCACGTCTGCCCGGAGTTCCCGGGGGTTCACGTCGGCGTCACCCCCGTCACCGTCGTCGCCGGCTTCGGCGTCGTCGCTCGGGTGATGTGGGCGGTGGTCCTGCGGCCGCCGCTGGCGGTCGCCGTCCGGCCGCGTCCGTGGCTGCTGGATGTCACGGCTGGGGCTACGCACCCGCTCGCCAATAATTTTGGGTAGAATCCACAATATTGGGGCGGCGGTGGCGCCGACCACCCGCCTGCCCGCTCCGATTTTGCCGGGTTCAACTGGTCGATTCCGGAGCGTCCGCGGCGCCGATGGCGCGCGCGACCGCTACCAGATAGCCGAGGCCGCGCTGGACGTCGGGGTCCCGGGTGGCCTTCAGCAGGCCGACCGCTCCCACGCGCTCCGGGGGCTCGCGCTCGGCGTCGCCGAGCCCCTCCAGCATCGTCTCCAGGCCGTCCCGCGTGTCGTCGTCCGCGGCGGTGTCGGCGACCTCACCCAGCGACCCGCCGGTGGCCGCGAGCGACCGCACCATCTCGTCGTCCAGCGCCGACGTCGCCAGGGAGAGGACGCCAGCGAGCTCCACGAGCTCGTCCAGCGCGCCCGTGCGCTGCAGCGCCAGCACGGACTCGAGAGCGCCCTCGAGTTCCGCGCCGTTCTGGCCGACCGTCTCCGCGAGCGACGCCGTCTCCTCGGTCGCCAGGCCGTCGGCGGACTCCGCGAGCGTCGACGACGTGTCGGCGACCTCTCGCACCATTTCGTCGGTGAGCGCGCCCTCGCCGAGCGAGAGCACGTCCAGTAGCTCGTTGACGGCGTCCAGCCGCTCGACGAACGCCGCGACCGCCTCCGGGTTCTCGGCCACGACGGACTCCAGGTCCGTCGCCGGCTCGGACTCGACGGCGGTTTCGGTGGCTTCGTCGGACATGGTCAGAGCAGCCCCCGTGCGGTCAGCCAGTAGGCCTCGTTGTACGCCAGCTTCGACCAGTGCAGCTTCTGGGAGGGCGGCGCCGGCGACGGCGGGTTCTCGTAGTCGAACTCGACGAAGGACGCGGCGTCCATCCCCGTCTCGATGAAGCACAGCGTCTTCCCGTCGTAGGTCGCCGTCGCCGGTCGGCCCCGGATATCGCTGGCGAGGCGCTGCCCGACGACGCCCGCCTGGTAGTGCGCGACGCTCCCAGCGTTCGGGACGCCCGTGTCGGCCGTGTCACCGAGCGCGTAGACGTTCTCGGCGCCCGTGGCTTCCAGCGTGTGCTTGTCGACGTCCACCCAGCCGCGGTCGCCCAGACCGGCCTCGGCGACGAGGTCGATCCCGCGGTGGGGCGGGATGTCCACGAGCAGGTCGTAGTCGAGTTCGGTGCCCTCCATCGACGTGATGGTGCCGGCCTCGGGGTCGACCTCCTCGGCGTTGAAGAACGTCTCCACACCGATATCGCGCTCTTCCATGATGGGCTGAGCCCACTCCGCGATGTGGGGGTTCCCGTGCACGCGCTGAATGGGGTACGTGTATGTGACGTCGACGTCCTCGCGGAGGCCGCGCTTCCGGAACCAGTCGTCGACCATGAACACGAACTCGAGGGGGGCTGCCGGACACATGTGCGGCGTCCCGACGACGCTCAACACGATGTGGCCCTCCGTGAACTCTAGGAGTTCCTCTCGCAGCGCCTCGGAGCCGGCCTCACTGTAGTAGTTGTGGCCGCCCTCGGCGAGCCCGGGGATTTCCTCCGGCGCGAGTGTCGACCCGGTCGCGAGCACGAGGTAGTCGTACTCGATGGGGTTGGTGGACTCCCGGGCCTCGAGTCGCTTCGCGTCGGTGTCGATGTCGGTCACGCGGTCGATGCGGATGTCGATGCGGTCGTCCACGAGGTCGCCGAGCGGTCGTCGGCCGTCCGCTGGCTCGCGCTGGCCGAACGGCACGTACAGCCAGACGGGCTTGTAGACGTGGTCGGGGTCGTCGTTGACGAGCGTCACCTCCACGTCCCCCCGGTCTATCTCGGCGCCGAGGCGGTTCGCGAGGTTGTTTGCGAGAACGGTGCCACCGGTGCCACCGCCGAGGATGACGACGTGGTCAGTCATGCTTTCTCCACGTAGAAGACGGTGTGGTCGTCGCGCTCTTCGACGGCGAGGAGTTCGTTGCCGGCCTCCTCGGTCCACTCCGGAACGTCCGTCTTGGACTGCTCGGCGTCGCTGCGCAGTGCGACGACGGTTCCGGGGTCGACGTTCCGTATCTTCCCGATGAGGTCCATCAGCGGGCCGGGGCAGGTGGCACCCCGGGAGTCGACGGTCTCGTCGGGTTCGATCTCGGTAGTAGTCATGGTCTATCTGGTTCTACGACCCCCGCCCATTAATATTGTGCTACAATTCCAAGACAATGAAATTCGGAACTGCGGGCTCGCGCCCACCCTGCCGGCGGTCAGTCGACCTCGCTCGTCCAGCGCCCGGGGAGCGCGGCGTACGTCAGGGCGTTCCAGACGAGCGCGTCCACCGTGGTGTACTCGTCGACGGCGTGGACCGTGTCGGTGCCGAACGCGAACTCCACGGTCGGAATGCCGGCGTTCCGCAACTGCTTGGCGTCCCCACCGCCCGTGGCGCTCCGCCGGTAGACGCGCTCGCCAGTGACGCGCTCGGCGGTCGACGCCACTGACTCGACGAGCGGGCTGTCGACCGGCTCGACGGTGCCGACGCTCCACGACACGTCCGCCACGGTGATTCCCTCGCAGCCGGCGACGCAGTCCCGGATGTCGGCCAGCACCTCGCTGGTGTCGACGCCCGCCGTCAGCCTGACGTCGACTTCTGCGCGCGCGGACTGCGGGACGGTGTTGACGGCGTCACCGCCGCGCAGCGTCCCGAGGTTGATGGAGGGCGTGGTGAACAGCGTGCGAGCCGTCTCCTCACCCATCGCCGGCGCGTAGTAGGCGATGGACTCGTCGAGGATGGCCTCCACGACCGGATCGAGGGCGAGCTCTCGGTCGCCGAAGCGCTCCCGGATGGCCTCGGCGGCGGCGTACACCCGGTCGATGGCGTTCTCACCGAGCATGGGCCGGGAGCCGTGTGCGCCCTCGCCCACGGCGTCGAGGGTCAGCCAGATGCTGCCGCGGTCCGCGACCGTCACCGAGTGCCGGCCGTCTTCGCAGGTCGGCTCCCCGATGACGCAGGCGTCGGCGTCCAGGTGGTCGCCCTCGAGGAGCGACGGCAGGCCGGCGCTCCCGCCGACCTCCTCGTCGCTGACGAACGCGAACGCGAGGGTGGCTGGCGGCTCACCCTCGGTCTCTGCGTGCGCCCGCAGCGCCAGCAGCATCGCCGCCAGCGACCCCTTCATGTCGGTCGCACCCCGGCCGTAGACGCGGTCGCCGTCGCGCTCACCGAGCGGGTCGTGCGCCCAGTCGTCGGCGTCGTACGGCACGGTGTCGAGGTGGCCGTCGTACAGCAGCGTCCGGTCGCCGGCCCCGGGCAGCGTCACGACGAGATTCGGCTTCACCGGGTCGACGGCGACCCGTTCGACCTCGACGGGGAGGTCCGCGACGTAGTCGACGACGAACTCGGCGAGCTCTCGGGTGTCACCGGGCGGGTTCTGGGTGTCGACGGCGACCAGGTCGAGCGCGAGCGTGACCAGGTCCGCGCGGTGGTCGCGGACGTACGCCGCAGGGCTGTCGCTGGTGTCGGTGGTACCGTCGCTGCTGTTCGCCGGGCCGGGGTCGCTCACGGGGGTTAGGTGTAGGACTCGACGGTGGTTCGTAGCCGGGATTCGTCCTGCACGCCGACCAGGCGTTCGACGGGCTCACCGTCCGCGAACAGGACGAGCGTGGGGACGCCGCGGACGCCGTACTCGGCGGCCAGGGGCTGGTTGGCGTCGACGTCGACTTTCGCGACGGCGGCGTCGGTCTCGGCGGCGATGGTTTCGACGACGGGTTCGAGCATCTTGCAGGGGCCACACCAGTCGGCGTAGAAGTCCGCGAGGACGACGTCGTGGCCGTCCAGTAGCGAGTCGAGGCCGGCGGCGCCGTCGACTGACTGCGGGACTGTCGGCGTGCTGTCGCCCCCGGCGTCGGGGTCGTCGCCGTCGCCCAGGCGGCCCTCGGCCGCCTTTTCCTGCAACTGCTCGAGTTTCTGTTCCCGGATTTCGGCGAGTTCCGCGTCCTCGGTCATACCTCTCGATTGGGCGCCCACCCCCTTATTTGTTGTGTGCATCGCATACAATACTGGGTGGGGCTGACCGGCAACAACTGACCGCCGAGACCGGTCGCGCGTCTACTGCTCTCGGGGCGGCCGCTCGATGTGCTCTCCGTCGCTCGCGGTGTCCTCGAACGCCTGGATGAGCTGTCCCACCCGGGCGTACCAGTCGTTGAGCAGGCGCTGCATCTCACGGGCCGCAGCCCTCGAGTTCTCCAGCCGGTAGACGTGGTAGTAGCCGCCGCCCTCGTAGTTCACCTGCTCCTGGACCACGACGCCCGTCTCTCGGAGCCGGCAGATGGCGCGGTAGGCCGTCGAGCGCTCGCAGTCCAGGCGCGTCGCGACCTCGTCGACCGCGAGGGGGTCGTCGGCCGCACGCAGCAGCCCGAAGACTGCCCGGTCGCGGTCGTTCAGGCCGTACAGGCACTCGAGGACGTCGAGCCCGTCTAGCCCACGGTCGAGGTCCTCCCGAACTGAACGCCCCATATCGCGGCGTTGGACCGCCACCGAATTAAGGTTGTTCCCGAACACCACAATACTGTAACGTGGCAGCCCCTTCACTACCCCACTCGGCGTACCACGAGCCCTGCAGACGGCCGATACCCCAAGAGCCTTTGCCCGTCTCGCCCAATACTCACAGGAATGATGCTCCCCATCGACCCCGCGGAAATCGACCCCGAAGACATCGGCGAACAGCAGACCACCCTCGAGATGGACCACGACGAAGCCATCGAGCACGTCCGCGAAGTGTTCACGGACGCCGGCTTCGGAATCCCCGTCGAGTTCTCCGTCTCCGAGATGCTCAACGAGAAGGTCGACGCCGGCCGCGACCCCTACTACGTACTCGGCGCCTGCAACCCCGCCGTGGCCGACCGCGCCCTCGACGCGACCGACAACCGCCTCGGCGCACTCATGCCCTGCAACGTCGTCGTCTGGGAGGAAGAACCCGGCACCCAGCGCGTCTACCACGTCTCCATCATGCGCATCGCGAGCCTGCTCGGCATCACGTCCGACGACGACGCGATGGCCGACATCGTCGCCGACACCGGCGAGATGGTCGACGAAGCGTTCGCGAATCTCTGAGGACGACCTTCGCCCGCTGCCGACCACCAGAATCAGAACGGACCCTCGTTTTCCCCGCTACCAGTTCCCGAGTCGACCGCCCACGAACCCGCCGAGGGCGCCCAGACCGGTGCCGAACGCGGCAGTGAACAGGAACGCGAACAGCATGGCAGCGGCCACGACGATTCCCATGCTCGCGTCACCGACGGTCGCCAGTCCGTCGTAGAGCCCGACGGTGACGAAGACGAGAACCAGGAGGACGGGCGCTATCGCCAGGAACCCCGAGAGCGCGCCGACACCCACCCCGCGACCGGAGCCCCCTTCGAGGTAGCCAGCGACTCCGCCCCCGATAGCGGGCGAGAACGGGAGGAAAGACAGCACGCCCGCAGTGACGGCACCGAGCACGGCAGCCGACTGGAAGGTCCCCGCGGACTCGTCGCCCGGCGTCCGGCTGTGCGCGCGATGGCGCGCAGCGACGTACCCGACCGCGAACAGGAGGAGACCGATACCCGTCACCAGGAGCCCCCAGCCCGCCCACGACACCACCGCTTCGGTGACCTCGAGCGCCTCCGCCTCCGTGAGCTCTCGCTCGACGACGACGACGGTGATCTCCCCGGATTCCACACCCGCTTCCAGGGCGTCTCGGTCCACGAGGAAGGCGAGGACACTCCCGCCGACCGTGAGCGCACCGCCCGCCAGCGCGATCAGTATCCCGGCGATCCAGTCGACGAACTCGGGGAGCTGAGGGCCGGTCTCCGGCCGACCCGACGCTCCGGTGGTGGGAGAATCAGACATACCGATTGGGAGAACAATGGGTCCGCCGTGGCCTTAATACTACCCCGCTCTGGGCGCCACGGACACCCCGTGCACTGGGTCACGGCGAACGGTCACCCCATCACTCGGGTCAGCAGCGTGTCCCGGTAGACGTACCCGACCGCCGAGAGACCGGCGAGCCCCCCGACCAGGACGAGCGTCCCGAGAACGTCGCCGGCTTCGAGTTGCGCCCCGGCGGCGTTCACCACGAGATACCCGGGGAAGCGACCCGCCGCAGAGACGACCAGCATGTCGCGGATGCGGAGGTCGGTGAGACCGGCCAGGAAACAGATGACGTCGTCCGGCAGCCCCGGCACGAGGAAGACGGCGAACAGCGCGAGCAGTCCACGGCGCTCGACGAGCGCGTCGAACTGCTCGACGAGCGCCGCATCGATCGCTCGCTCGACGTGACGGCGACCGAACCGGCGCGACAGCCGGAAGACGACGTAACTCCCCAGGGTCGCCCCGAGCAGACTGTAGAGCGTCCCGTAGGCAGTCCCGAACAGGTACCCGCTCGCGAACCCCAGTGCCTGACCCGGAATCGGCGCGACGACGACCTGCGTCGCCTGAAGCACGACGAACACCGCCGGCGAGTACGGGCCGAGGGCCTCGAACTCGGCCCGCAGCGCCACGGGGTCCAGCAGCCACGGCAGGAAGCGCCCGACGAGTACCGCGCTCCCGGCGGCGAACACGGCAAGGGCGAACAGCCAGCCCAGGGTCCGCCGCCGCGCTCCTGGTGACGTGAACACCGACCGGACCAGCCGGAACTTCCCTGTCCGCACAGCGTCTCTCGATTTCACTCGAAACCCACGGTATTGGAAAACTCCTCCCAGCGGACGAGTATAAAGATTCCCGGACAGAAGCGACCCGGCGCCGTGTTCGCGCGCCGCTGCCGTGACGCCGACAGTGGGAGTGGACGAGCGCGCCTCAATCTCCGGTCGCCGCGTCAGCGGGCGACACTCCCGGGAGGTTCGCGAGCGACAAATCGACGCGCCGGAGCAACTGAGCGTTGATCGCGACAATCACCGTACTCAGCGACATCAGGAGCGCACCCACGGCGGGCGACAGCAGAATCCCGATCGGCGCGAGGACGCCCGCCGCGAGCGGCAGCGCGAAGACGTTGTAGCCGGCCGCCCAGACGATGTTCTCCTGCATCTTCCGGTAGCTCGCTCTGCTGAGCTTCACGAGCCGAACCACGTCCATCGGATTGTTCTGGACGAGAATGACGTCCGCCGACTCCACCGCGACGTCCGTCCCGCTCCCGATGGCGATACCGACGTCGGCCCGCGCCAGCGCGGGCGCGTCGTTCACGCCGTCGCCGACCATCCCCACGAGTTTGCCCTGGTCCTGGAGCGCCTGGACCTTCTCGTCCTTGTCCCCGGGGAGGACCTCCGCGAACACCGTGTCGATGCCCAGTTCGTCGGCCACCGCATCGGCGACGTCCCGGGAGTCACCCGTCAGCATCGCCACCTCGACGCCGAGGTCGTGGAGGGCGTCGACGACGCGATAGCTCTCCTCGCGAATCACGTCCGCCATCGCGAACGCGGCGACCAACTCACCCTCGCGTCTCGCGCCGCCCGCTCTGTCCGAGGACTCGCCTCGCTCGCCCTCGCGGACGAGATACACCACCGTCTGTGCGTTCTGGCCGGCTTCGTCGGCGAAGCGCTGGAGGTGCTCGGGGACCTCCCTGTCGAGTTGGGTCAGGAGATTCGGCCCGCCGACGTACACCACCTCGCCACCCCCTGACGCCTCCGACGAGCCGCCAGTGACACCGGAGACGTCGACGCGGGCTCGGACGCCCCGGCCCTTGATCGCCTCGAAGCCCGACGCGTCAGGTGGACTGAGCGCTCGCTCGTCGGCTGCCTCGCGGATGGCTCGCGCGATCATGTGCTCGGAGTCGCTCTCGACGGCCGCCGCCAGCGCGAGCGCGTCGTCCTCGTCGACGCCGTCGACCGTCGCCACGCCGACGACGCCGTGTTCGCCCTCGGTGAGCGTCCCCGTCTTGTCGAAGATGATGGCGTCCAGATTCCGCGCCTCCTCCATCGCGATCCGGTCCCGTACCAGCATCCCGTTGCGAGCCGCCAGCGACGTGTTGATGGCGACGACCAGCGGGATGGCGAGTCCGAGCGCGTGCGGGCAGGCGATGACGAGCACCGTGACGACGCGCTCGACGACCGTCGCGTTGAACGACACGGCGAGCGTCCACGCGACGGCCGTCACGCCCGCCACCCCTACGGCGACGTAGAACAGCCAGCCCGCCGCCCTGTCGGCCAGTACTTGCGTCTTCGACTTGCTCTGCTGGGCCTCCTCGACGAGTCGCATGATCCCCGCGAGCGTCGTCTCCTCGCCCGTCGCACCGACGCGCACGCGGAGACTCCCGTCGCCGTTGATCGTCCCGCCGATCACCTCGTCACCGGGCTCCTTCGAGACCGGGCGCGACTCACCCGTTATCATCGACTCCTCGACGTCCGAATCCCCCTCCTCGACGACGCCGTCCGCGGGCACGCTCGAACCCGGCCGAACCAGCACGAGGTCGCCCTCGGCGAGTTCGCTCACCGGGACCTCCTCCGTGTCGCCGTCGTCGGTGAGTCGCTCGGCGGTGTCGGGCATCAGCTTCGCCAGCTCGTCGACCGCACTGGAGGCGCGCCGCACCGAGCGCATCTCGATCCAGTGGCCCAACAGCATGATGTCGATCAGGGTCACGAGCTCCCAGAAGAACGCCGACTGCGTCGGGAAAGCCACGCTCGCGAGGCTGTAGACGAACGCGACGCTGATCGCCATCGATATCAGCGTCATCATCCCCGGCGACCGGTCGCTCACTTCCGGTACTGCCATCTGGAGAAACGGAATGCCACCGTACGCGAAGACGACAACTGCGAACACGGGGGTGATCCACTCGCTACCCGGGAACGCGGGGACGGAGAATCCGAGCCACGCCTGGAGCGTCTCACTGTAGAGGAGCACTGGAATCGAGAGGGCCGTCGAGACGAAGAAGCGCCGCCGGAACAGTTGCTCGTGGCCCTCGTGCATCCCACCGTGGCCGTCGTCGCCGCCGTGCTGGCCGTGGCCCGCTTCGTCGGGAGGCGGGGGGTCGGCCTCCGGTTCGAGGGGGGACTGCTCACTGCGCTCCTCACCGCTGGACTCGTCGCGCCCGCGCTGAGAATCCCCGTGATGCGCGTGGTTCGTGCCGTCGTCCGGGCCTCGTGGGTTGTTATCCATCACCAGGCAATTCGCGCCGGACCTACTTCAACGTGGAGGGCGGGCAGAGCCGACAGCCGCCGAACAGCCGGCGTTGCGTCCTGGGCAGGCGCCAGATCGTGCCTGTCGGTGAAGCGGCCTCAGGTATCGTTGTGGCGCTCCCCGTACACCTCGAGTCCCAGAAGCACGTGCAGGACGCCGACGAGTGTTCGCGACACACCCGACTGTTCGCCTCGGACAAACATAGTGCTCGCCACCGTTCTCCACGGCCGAGAGGAGAGGAAGGACACGCCGGTGAGACTCACGAGACTCCCCGCCCCACCGACACTGCCCCGACGCTCAGGGGTTCGGGGCGTAGAGGGCGTACAGGATGGAGACCATTCCGGCGGCGGTAACGAGCGCCGCCACGAAGCCCGCCTCGAAGATCGACACCCGGAGGACCTCGAAGAGCACGCCCTCCAAGAGGCCACCCAGCCCGACGAGTGCGAAGCCGACCGCGACGTACAGGAGGAGCGGCGCGCGGTTGCGCTGGTAGCCCCGGTACGCCTGGTAGGCGATGACCAGCGCCAGTGCGGTCGTGAACAGCTTGCCGACGACGAAGAAGAGGTGTTCCACGAGTCAGTCCCCCCGCATCTCCTCGAAGATGGACGTGAGCCGGTCGGCAGGGTCCGGCCGGACGTCGATCTGGACGCTGAACCCCTCCCCTAGCAGGCGCACGTCGACGCCGTCGAGGCGCGCCTCGTACTCGCTGTAGTGTCGGCCCCCGGGGTCGACGTGCGTGTACTCCTCGAGGAGGCCCTGTTCGAGGAGGCGGTTGACGCGACGGGAGACAGTTGGACGTGACATGTCGCATTCGGTGCTGAGTTCGCTCGCGGACAGCCGGTCGGTCTTCGTCGCCACGAGGATGTCGCGGGCGTACTCGTCGTCGAGCGTGGCGAATATCTCCGGCGGATCGGGCTCCCCAGTCACACGTCTCTACTCGCGACACCGGAGTAATATATCCTGCCGGTTTTCTGACCCAGAACGCCGGCTCGCTATTATATCGTCTCTGCTCGCCTACTGATAATTGAAGGTGAACTAACTATGTCCACACTCGACTCCGGCATGAACCAGCTAGAGAGCAAAGTCGGCGGTCTGACCGTCGGCGGGAAAGTCCACAGCCTCAGCGCGTGGTTCGTGCTCGCGCTCCGCCTCATGATGGGGTACGCGTTCGCGTACTCCGGGTTCACGAAGATCGTCGCGGCCGAACCCTTCAGCGCGGGCGGCTACCTCGCGAACGTCGCGGCGACCAACGGCAACCCCCTCGCGGAACTGTTCGCGTGGATGGGGACCACGCCGTGGTTCGTCGAGTTCGCGAACGTCGCCGTGCCGTGGGGCGAGCTGTTCATCGGCCTCGGCCTCCTCGCCGGCGCCATGGTTCGCCTCGCGGCGTTCTTCGGCGCGCTCATGATGGCGATGTTCTACTTCGGTAACTGGGACGTCAGCCACGGAGTCATCAACGGGGACTTCGCGTACATGCTCGTGTTCCTCGC